>Ga0181553_10000306_pt1 | contig 41384 bp, 27 predicted proteins | sample 011ome_17_FD_133753 | JGI IMG/M metagenome (GOLD analysis project Ga0181553, IMG submission 133753) | Coastal salt marsh microbial communities from the Groves Creek Marsh, Skidaway Island, Georgia - 011502XT metaG (megahit assembly) | ecosystem: Environmental > Aquatic > Marine > Intertidal...
AATGATGATTTGACACCAAAAAAGCACGATTTCATCAAACAAAACGAAATTCATGAGAAAATTCGTAATGATGAAGACTATGATGACTGGGATTATGGCACAGAACCATACTATGGTAAGATTTCAGAGTGAGGATATAAATAATCCAATAAAACTCTTTACCTAATGGCGATACAGAGGATATCCAGAGCATTTAAAGACATTAATTTGTCTTTTGAGCCTCATCCCGTCACGAAAGATCTGCAAATTTTAAAGAATGAGAACGCGATTCGTAGATCTGTCAGAAATATTGTGGAAACAATCCCAACAGAGAGGTTTTTTAACTCTTTGTTGGGTTCTGATGTAAGAAGAAGTCTCTTTGAATTTGTTGATTTTGGTACTGCTTCCATTATTCAGGGACAAATTGAAATTGCAATTGATAACTTTGAAAAAAGGGTAGAAAATGTAGTGGTTGAAGTGCAACCAATACCTGATGACAATACATTTAATGTGACAGTCATATTTGATATTGTAGGACAAGAGTTTCCAACCCAAGAATTTAACTTCCTCCTAGAGGCAACGAGATAAAATGCCTTTTACAAAATATACTAACCTAGACTTTGATCAGATAAAGACTTCGATTAAAGATTATCTCCGTGCTAACTCTACATTCACGGACTTTGATTTCGAAGGTTCTAACTTTTCGGTATTAATTGACACGCTGGCATATAACACCTATATTACCGCGTTTAACTCAAATATGATTGTCAATGAATCCTTCTTGGATTCTGCGACACTGAGAGAAAACGTTGTTTCTCTGGCAAGGAATATTGGGTATGTACCTCGTTCCAGAAACGCCTCTAAGGCACAGATATCATTCACGGTATCTCCAAGTGTATCAACACCCACAGTCACCTTAAAGGCAGGCATAGTGTGCGTAGGTAGTGCCAATGACACTACATATACCTTTGCGATACCAGAAGACATCACCACTAGTGTAGTTGATGGTGATGCGACGTTTAGTAATATTGATGTCTATCAGGGAACGTTCCTGACAAAACAATTTACTTATGATGGCTCATTAGATCAGAGATTTATCTTACAAAACTCTTTCATTGATACATCTACGATTTCTGTTTATATTAAAAAAGCAGGAGACACTGGACTGGGTATTGAGTATGTACTCTCTGAGAATATCTTTGAAGTAAAGTCGTCTTCTAGAATCTATCTCATCCAGGAGGTTCAGGATGAGAAATATGAGATTATCTTTGGTGATGGAATTATTGGTAAGAAATTAGGAACCGGTACCGACTCTGATGGAGACACGGTTACAGTCAATTACATCGTCACTGATGGTGAAGAAGGTAATGGTGCCTCTAGTTTCTCTTTCTCGGGAACTCTGGAGTCTGCTGCGGGACAGATAATTCAACCTGGAACCGTATCCATCACCACTAACCAGGCGTCCCAGAATGGCGCTCAGATTGAGACAGTCAACTCAATCAAGTATTATGCCCCTCGACTGTATTCATCACAGTACAGGGCGGTTACAGGGCGTGATTATGAGGCAATTATCAAGAGAATATATCCAGATACCGAATCTGTATCCGTTGTTGGTGGTGAAGAGTTAGATCCACCAGAGTTTGGAAATGTTCAAATTAGCATCAAACCAAAGAATGGTACATTTGTATCTGATTTTAACAAGTCTCTCATCCTGAGCAAATTAAAACAGTACTCTGTTTCTGGTATTAATCAGAAAATTGTAGATCTCAAAGTCCTTTACGTTGAATTGAATAGTTCTGTTTACTATGACTATAACCAAGTATCGAGTGCAAATGACTTGAAAACAAGAGTCACAAACTCTTTAACCGCATATTCTAATTCTATTGACTTGAATGCGTTTGGTGGAAGATTCAAATACAGTAAACTTCAAAAGGTAATTGATAGTACTGATACTGCTATTACTTCCAATATTACTAAAGTGATTATAAGAAGAGACTTGAAGGCAGCATTGAATCAGTTTGCACAGTATGAGTTGTGTTTTGGCAATAGATTCCACATTAATTCTGAAGGATTTAATATCAAGTCTACAGGATTTAAGATTACTGGAGAAGACTCTACAGTATTCCTTACAGACACACCGATTAGTGGAACTACAACTGGAACTATTTCTATTGTTAAACTTGATGAGAATGGAAATATTGTTGTTGTTGCACAAGAATCAGGAACTGTAGACTACTTAAAGGGTGAGGTTATATTAACAACCATCAATATAACATCCACAGATCGTCCAAATGGAATTGTTGAGATTCAGGCATTCCCAGAATCAAACGACGTTGTTGGACTCAAAGACTTATATCTCAGTTTAGACATTTCTAAAAGCACAATAAATATGGTAAGGGATGTGATTGCTTCTGGCGATGAGATATCTGGAACAAAATTTGTCAACGAATACTACACATCAAGTTATTCTAACGGGAATTTAGCAAGAAAGTAATATGATACAGACTGGTTTTGAGTCTAGAGTAAAAGTACAACAGCTCGTTGAAAGTCAACTTCCAAGTTTTATCTTGGATGAGAGTCCAAAAACGGCAGACTTTCTGAAGCAATATTATATTTCTCAAGAATATCAAGGTGGTCCAATTGACATTACTGACAATCTAGATCAGTATCTGAAGTTAGATAATTTAAGCCCAGAGGTGGTTGTTGAGTCAACAACTTTATCTGCGGGTATTACGACATCTTCTTCTACTATTCAAGTATCAAGTACAAGAGGATTCCCAAACGAATACGGTTTATTCAAAATTGGTGATGAGATTATCACCTATACTGGAATAACAACCAATAGTTTCACTGGTTGTATTCGTGGTTTTAGTGGAATCACAGATTATCATCAAGAACTGAATCAAGAAGATATTGTATTCTCCACGTCTACTGCTGCTTCGCATAGTGCAGATGCGTCAGTACAGAATCTTAGTGCTCTATTCTTAAAAGAATTTTATAAGAAATTAAAATATACTTTCGTACCTGGATTTGAAAACCTCACATTTGTTGATGAGATTGATGTAGGCAACTTTATTAAGTATGCAAAGAACTTCTATGAAGCAAAAGGAACTGATGATTCAATCAGAATCCTGTTCAATGTACTGTTTGGTGAGACACCAAGAGTTGTTAACCTAGAAGAGTACTTAATTAAACCTTCCTCTTCAAATTATATTAGAAGGGAAATTGTAGTAGCAGAGGCAATTTCTGGTGATCCTCTTAAATTAGTTGGACAAACAATTACGAAGAGCACAGATACGGCAACAAATGCATCTATATCATCTGTAGAAATATTTACAAGAAAGGGTAGAACATATTATCAACTTGAATTATTTGTTGGATATGACACCGAATCTGCGGTTCAAGGAACTTTCAAGATTACTCCAAATACAAAAGCATTAGAAACAGTTAATGCTGGTGCTTCAGTTATTGATGTTGACTCTACGATTTCATTCGCAGACTCTGGAACCATCATTTCAGGCGACAATACCATTTCTTACACTGGAAAAACGGTTAACCAATTTTTAGGTTGCACTGGAATTGATACTGCAATATCGCCAACTGATAATGTTAGATCTGAAGATACTTATTTTTCTTATGAAAATGGTGATACGTCTAAGAAGGTAGAGTTAATATTCTTTGGTGTTGCTAGAAATTTAAAACAAACTAGTTCCTCTTTTAAGGTAGATGAGGGTGATATTGTCAGAATCAAAAGCGTTGGCGATAAAATTGAAAATAACAATGCAACATATAAAGAAATTTTTGCAAACTCTTGGATATACAATACAAGTTCTAGAAATCAAATCTCAGATAATTCATCATTAGAACTTGCATCTCCTATTGACAGATCAAGTTTAAAAGTAGGAGACGAAGTAGAGATATTAGAGAGAGGAACCGAGACTGTAGTTGCTGCTAGTGGTGTTCCTTATATTGAATCTATTGATGCTGCACAAAATAGTGTAGTAGTTGCTAACTTACCAACGTTAGATGCTAGTACAAATTATGATTTAAGAAGAAAGTCAAGTAAAGCATCATCATCTTCAGTAACCTTTGAATATGGTAATGGTGAAATTTTATCTGATGTATTAAATCTCTATACTGAGAATGATGAGTATGCATATGTTGCTTCAAACTCATTACCGGCAGAATCTAAGACAGGAATCAATACTACGGAATACAGATACAGTACAGGTTCTTCACTTAAGTCCGTATCTGTATCATCTGCAGACAACTTTGAAGATTTATTCCAAGGTGAATATTCGACTATTGCACTATCAGAGGCAGCACCATTTATTAATGGAGACAAGGTATATTATAAACCAACTGGAGAAAATCTGGTAGGTATCGACACTGGATATTACTTTGTTGGAATTCAGACTAATATACAGAAATTTAAACTTTATGCATCTCCTGCATTTGTTGGTGGTGCCAACTACTTATCATTTGATACTCCTACCGGTGTAGGAACACATAATTTTATACTTGCTTCTCAACAAGATGAGGAAGTTGGTGCACAAAAACTTTTAAGAAAATTCCCTCTTCAGAAAAATATTGAAAGAGGAACTGGTGAAAAGACAATTCCTGGTTCTACAGGAATGTTAATCAATGGTGTTGAAATTAATAATTACAAGTCAACAGATAAAATTTATTACGGTCCATTATCTGCGGTAAATGTTCTTAATGGTGGAGTAGGATTTGATGTAATAAATCCACCCGTTATAAGTGTTGATAGTGGTTCGGCAAAGATACAACCAGTTGTAAGTGGTGAATTAACCAACGTATACGTAGATTCTCAAGATTACGATATTGATAGAGTTGTATCTACAAACATAACTGGTGGAAATGGAAGTGGTGCTGTAATTGAGCCAGTTCTTGCTAAGAGAGTGAGAGACGTTCAGTTCGATTCAAGATCTTTAACAGATGGTGGTGGTGTTAGTATTGCCACAAATCAGATTACTTTCCTGACAAATCACAATTTTGTGAATGGAGAAGAGATTGTATATAACTCTTTAGGAAACAATGTAGTGGGTGTTGCCACAACTACTCAGTTAGTTAATAACGCAACATATTTTGTACAGGTTGACAACAATACAACAGTCACACTGTATAACACTCTTTCAGATCAGATTGCAAAGACAAATGTTGTAGGACTGTTTACTGGTTCTCAAGGAACACACAAGTTTTCTACAGCAAAATCAAAGAATGTAGTTTCTTATGTAAGAGTTATAGAGGGAGGTTCTGGATATACTAATAGAAAATTAATTGTAAAACCAACAGGCATTTCTTCTGCTAGAGATACAATTAATTTTGATAATCATGGATTTAATAGTGGAGAACTTATAACATATAATTTTGAAACAACAGCGATAACAGGTGTATCCACATCAAACCAGTATTATGTTTTAAAAGTAGACGATAATTCTTTCAGAATATGTGATGCTGGTGTAGGTGGAACAACTACCACAAACTTTGATAGACAAAACTATCTGAAGTTTACAGATACCGGTGTAGGAAATCAGTTCTTCGCTTATCCAGATATTTCTGTATCGATTACTTATGTCAGTACAGGAATTGGTTCTACAACTCAGGAGCGTCAAAATCTTGTTACGACACCTGTAGTCAGAGGAAGTTTAATTGATGCATATCTTTATGAAGCTGGAACAGGATATGGTTCAACAGTTATAAACTTTGAGAAGAAACCTACATTTACTATAAAGAATGGAAAACAGGCAGAAGTAACACCAGTAGTTCTTAATGGCAGTATTAATTCTGTAAACGTCACATATGGTGGATTAGAGTATAACTCTGTACCAGATTTAGTGGTTGAAGACTCCAGTGGTTCTGGAGGAGGTGCTGAACTTAGAGCAATAATCAGTGGTGGAAAAATATCTTCAGTCAAAGTTATTAATGCAGGTATTGGTTATTCTGCAACTTCTACGAAGGTTAAGATTATCTCTGCAGGTAAAAATTCAGTCTTAGAATTAAATGTAAGAGATCTGACAGTAAATGATAATGCAGATAGATTTAGTGATGGTGAAGTTTATCTAAACTCTAATGACAACTTAAGATATTCTGTATCACAATATTTTGATACCCTTAAAACATCATTCAAAGAAGCGGTTGGAAACGTATCAGGAATTATTGGATGGGCATATGATGGAAATCCAATCTATGGACCTTTCGGACATAGCGATGCTGAGGACACTACATCTACTACCAAAACTTTACAATCTGGATATGAACTCCTCACTGCAAATGTTGTAGATAGACCTTCTGGATTTACTGCTGGATATTTTATAGAAGACTATACATTTAATGACAGTGGTGACTTAGATGAATATAATGGAAGATTTGAAAAGACTGTAGAGTTTCCAAACGGTGTCTATGCATATCACGCAACATTGGATGATGCAGATAATACCACACCAACATTCCCATACTTTATAGGAAATGAGTATTATTCCAAAACAGTTAAAGATGTTAATTTAAATCAAGGATTTGATTTTAATTCATCAATATTACATAGAAATACTTTCCCATATAATGTTGCTATGGGAGATGCTGATTATGATTTCATTAACGAAATTGATGATGTAACTAAGCAGCAGTTTGTAATTGAGTCAGTAACTGGTGGATTTGTCAAATCAATTAATATTGAAAGTGCTGGTGATGGATTTAAGGTTGGTGATAAGTTATCCTTCAATGAAGATGGAACGGATGGTTCTGGACTAGACGTAGATATTTCTTCAATTAAAGGAAAGGAGATTGTAGAACTACAAACAACATTTACTAATCATACTGATGCCATCTTTACATGGCAAAAAGACAATAGAATTAAGGCAACCATTTTACCAAAACATGATTTTACCAGTTTAGACTTTGTTGCTCTCTCTGGATTCACAACTACGTTATCCAAATTCAATAAAGACTATCAAATAACAGTTCCATCATATAGTAATGGTGCAACTTTATCCACAATAACGGCAGCGGCATCGATAGGTTTTACTACTGAAATCTATGTCTCTCCAGTTCCTAATGGCATTTCAATTGGAAGCAGTATTGGAATTGGCACGGAAACCATGTCGATTCTGGGAATCAGTAGAAATCAAGATATTCTTAGAGTTGAAAGAGGACTATCTGGAGTGTCACACACCGTTGGTGTTGCTGTAACATTCTTCCCAGATTCGTTCACTTTCGAACAATCTTCCGATTATTTTGAATCTAAAGTTAACGATAAAGTATATTTTAATCCAAGAGAATCACTTGGTGTTGGAACAGTAACTGGCGTCTCTACATCTGTTACATTTGCTTTTGGTGATGTTCTCACAACTAGAGATATCCCATCTAAGAGTATCTTCTTAGAGGAACATCCATTCTCAACTAATCAACAAATCTCATATACGAGTGGCGGAACCAATTTTAATATTTCATCAGATGGTTCGACAACATTTGCAATGCCATCCACAGTATTTGTTGTCAAGAAGAATAAGAATCTGATTGGAATTAAGACAACTATCGATACATCAGAAGTATTCTTCCACACTAATGGTGCTGATAATGATAAGTATCTATTTGAATCTACCTTTGTTCAGGTTTTAGGTGATATTGAGCAATCGAAAGCAACTGTCTCTGTATCAACGTCTCATGGACTTAGCAATGGAGACATTGTAAAACTAGATGTCAATCCAAGTCTCTCCGTTGGAGTTGGCACTTCAACAGGAGTTCGTGTCCTTTACAAACCAGACATTAACAGTGTTGTTATCAATCCAATCGGATTCAACTCTACAGGAATTAATACGACAACTAATGTTCTGACTCTGACAGATCATGGATTAGAGACTGGTGATAAGATTTATTTTGAAGATTCCACTCATGCAGCATTAGACAAAAATTATTTCTATGTTTATAGAATTAATTCAAACAAGATTAGTTTGTGCAATACCAAGAGTGATACCTTAGTTTCTCCACCAACCGTTGTAAGTATTGCTAGCACCGGTGGTTCAAGTCAATTAATATCTCTAATCAATCCACAAATTGATGTTGTTAAAAACAATGATTTAGTATTTGACTTAACTGATTCTTCACTGGAAGGATATGAATTAAAACTTTTCTATGATATAGATTTCCATAATGAATTCGTTTCTATCGGAGATACTACAAGTTTTGCAGTAACTGGTGTAGGAACGGTAGGTGTATCAACTAATGCTTCTCTGACATTGAAATATAACACTTCCTTCCCAGAAGTGTTATATTACACAATACAAAACGCTGGTATCGTAACCACTTCGGATACTTCTGTCACAAACTATTCTAAGATTAAGTTTATCAATAGTTCTTATGAGAACTCATATAAGATAAGTGGAACTGGAACAACTACCTTTACGCTTAATCTGGCACAAAAACCAGAGAAACTTTCTTATGTTCAGTCTGAATGTGACACGTTAGAATATAGCACCACATCAGAAACTGCTACGGGAGCTGTCAAAAATCTGCACATTCTCTCCTCTGGTTCTGGATATAAGAAATTACCAACTCTTGAGTCTACAAATTCAACTAATGGTAAGAACCTAATTGTATCTGTCGAGTCAGACACTATTGGAAATCTAAATCAAACCAGAAGTATTACTGACAACTTCATCTATTCACCAGACTTAACTTTAAGACCTGAGGCAGACATATCGCCACTAATTACTGTCAGTGATTCTAATACTATTTCCGACATTGATATTGTCAGTTTTGGTGAGGGATATACTAAACCACCAGCAATAAAAATTATTGATACTGAAACTAGAAATGTTTTAGATACTGGTTCTTTTGATATTAAGATATCAGGAACTTCTATTCAAAGTATTGAGGTTGATTCACAACCAGTTGGATTACCTGATAGTGGTGTTGAGTTATTCTCAGTTGATAATACTAATGGTATTAGTGTCCAGGAAGTTCTGTCTGAGGCAAATAGTGGAATATTTACATGTAAAATTACCACACCAACCAGAAACGGTGTAACTGGATTTAGTTCACAACCTTTCAACGTTGGAGATAAAGTTTTTGTTGAAGGAATTCAAAAATATGGTACTGATGGTGAAGGATTCAACTCTGAGGACTTTGGATATAAATTCCTGGAAGTAACCAACTATGTCAAAGGACTTACTGTTAACGATCAGGTTACGCTGAGCATTTCTGGACTCGGAACAATCACTGGTATTGCTAAGACAGCACAAGACTCTTCAGGTACAGTTATCAATAAGAGATCATATCCAGAGTTTTCGGTAACACAATCGATTAGAGAATTCTTAGTTGGTGAAAAACTAATTAGCAACGATATTGAAAGAGATTTGGTGGTTGTTGAGAGCAATCAAAACCTCCTAAAAGTCAATGGTTCCTATAAACTCTCACTTAATGAAATAATAACAGGAACTGACTCTGGCAATGTCGCAACTATCACTACGATTGAAAACAATGAAGGTGAATTTGAAGTTGATTATGCAAATAATAAGGATTTAGGATGGGAAGATGAAATTGGAAAACTTAATGAAGATTTCCAGGTTACACCAAACAATGATTATTTCCAAAATCTCTCTTATACAATTCAAAGTTCTAAAACTTGGGAAGAGCAAGAATCGGTAGTTAATAATCTGGTTCATGTCAGTGGACTGAAGAACTTCGCTGATGTTGGCATTACTTCTGTTATCAACGATGCTGGAGTATCGACAGTAATTAGTGATACTAATTTCTATGATATCTTTATTGATGAGCACAGAGTAGATGCAGTCTATAACTTTGATAATGTTCTTGATATTGATGTTGTAGATGGTAAGTCTAAGTTCATAAAACTGGAAAATAAAAAACTTACTGACTTTATTGATTTAAGAAGTAATGATGTTCTTAAGATTGACGATGTTAGCTCTCAGTTCTCAAACAGTGAGGCTGATATAACTGAATTTGTTAACATCTTTAAGTTGGGCGAAGGCACAGATCCATCTAAGTTTGAAAATTATATTTTAAGAGTAACAAATACTAACAATACCCAAATTCAGTTTAATGATTTGACAATCTTTAATGATGGAACATCATCTTTCATTTTTGATAATGAATTTTTATCAAATGATGGAACTGATGAAAATGGTGGGGCAGAGTACGGAACGTTTGAATTACACACTGATAGATTTAATGACACTTTCTTGAGATTCAGTCCTGACGATCCAAATAATATTGATTATGACATCAAACTCATCAAGCAAACATTTAACAGTATCACCGCTGGTGTTGGATCCACTGCAATCGGATTTGTAGATTTACTTTCCAGCATCAATGTTGAATCCACAGGAACTGGTATCTCCACGATTGTCAGTCTTAACTCTGGAGAATTTGAATCTCTGTTCTTAACAGCACAAGTCATTGACAATACAACCAATGACATGAACTTTGTCAAAATGCTTGTTTCTCATAATGGAACTGATAGTTTTGTTTCTGAGTATTATGCAGATAGTGAAGATGGTACAAGTCTGGTAGGAAACTCTATCGGAACATTTGGTGCTGATTTGTCTAGTGGCATGTTGTCTATCACTCATACTAATGATTCAGCACATGAAGTTCAAATTAAAACTAACATTGTAGGATTTGGAACCACATCTGTTGGTGTTGGAACTTTCAGATATCTTACTGGTGCTCAAACAGATACTAATGAGAGAAGTGCTGTTTATGAATCTAAATTCTATGATACAGTTTCAGCAGGAATCACAACTGTTCTGACACTTGATAAGAATCTGTTTAACGCATCTAAGTCTTTCATTGAAGTGAGCATTGGTGCCACAAAGGCATTGCATCAAGTCTTAGCTATTCATGATAATAGCAATGTTTATACACACCAAATGCCATTCCTTTCTTTGGCAAATACAGAAGAGTTTGATACCTCATCTGGCGTTGGAACATTTGGGGGAGATTTCAATGGCGATAACCTAGAAGTTAAATTCTATCCTGATAGCGATCAAACAGGAATTACTAGTATTTCAGTATTCAGTAAATCACTTTATACTGCGCTTGATATTGTTAATAATCCACCATCATTGGATTATGGAAAGACAAGTGAGAGTATGGATGAAGTATTCTATAACTCAATTAATGGCGATAGAATTAACAAGTTTGATTTTGAATTAACTTCAAATACAGTACCAGTCTTTGCTAAAGTATTCGATCCGAATTCTGTTGCTTTGGCAGCAACTACTGGTATCTTCTCAATTGATAATCACTTCTTCAGAACTGGTGAAGAATTGGTTTACACTCCAAATTCAACTTTTGTTGGAGTTGGCACGAGTGCAATGATGACTAGTGGTAGTGCGGTGCTTCCTACAACTGTATTTGCAATCAAACTAACAAATGATACATTTAAGGTTGCCCTTACTGAAGCTGATGCTAATGCAGGCACAGGCGTAACATTCCCATCTCTTGGTGAAGGAAATGCTCATAGATTCTCTATGGCAGAGAGAAATTCTAAGACAATCATTTCTATTGATAACTTAGTTCAGTATCCAATTAAAGCTACCAAAATAGTTCATACGTTGTCTGGAAATGGTGGACAAATTGGAACTGCTTCTACAATATTCACATTGAGTGGAATTTCAACAATAAGTCCAAAAGACATCTTGAAGATTAATGATGAGTTTATGGAAGTTACCAACGTTGGACTTGGAACAACCAATGTAGGTCCAATCACTAATTCTGGAACTGAGAATTTAGTTCTTGTTAAGAGAGGATTTGTTGGAACTGCAGCTTCTGCACATAACGATACTACCAGCGTTAGAGTTCATAAAGGTGCATATAATATTACAGATGACAATAAAATTCACTTTACTGATGCTCCAAAAGGAAATCCACAAATCGATAAAACTGATTCTAATTTAGATTTCCAAACTTCAACTTTTGGTGGAAGAGCATTCTTGAGAAGTGATTATTCTACTAACCAAATATATGATGATCTTTCTGATGAGTTCAGTGGAATTGGTAGAACATTTACAATGAAAGTTGGTGGAGCAAATACCACTGGTATTGGTTCTACGGGTGGAAGTGGAATCGTATTCATTAACAATGTTTTCCAGACTCCAACAACAGATAACAACAAAAATAATAATTATTCAATTCTTGATGATGGTATATCTGGTATTACCACTATCGTGTTCTCTGGACTCACGAAACCTGACATAGATCCATTAGAGTTTGTTGTATCTGATTCTGATGTAAATGCAAATGAAACACCAAGAGGAGGTATAATTGTATCTCTCGGTTCTACACCAGGCGCTGGATTTGCACCTCTGGTTGGAGCATCTGTAACCGCTGTAGTCGGAGCTGGAGGTTCAATTGTATCTGTTGGGCTTGGGGCGACTGATAATAACGGTTCTGGATATAATGGTTTGGTATCCATTGGCATCAGCGTTTTTGAAAGTGGGCACTCGGGCAGTGTAGCATCAATATCCGCTACTGTCGGTGCTGGTGGAACTCTGACATTTAATGTTGGTTCTGGTGGAACTGGATATACAAGTCCAGAAATATTTGTCACAGATCCTTCCTATGAGAATCTACCAGTCATTGGAGTTTCTAGATTGAGTATCGGTTCAACCACTGACACTGGTACTGGACTTCTCTTGGATGTCAAAGTTGGACCTGCTACTGCAGGTGTTGGATCTACTCTCTTCGAAGTTACTGAATTTAAGATTGCAAGAAATGGTTATGCCTTTAGAAGAGGTGATGTTCTTAAACCAGTTGGACTTGTTACCGATAAAGCATTGTCATCACCACTGGCAGATTTTGAACTAACTGTTCTTGACACATATTCTGATAATTTTGCTTCATGGGAGTTTGGAGAGTTAGATTACATTGATTCTGTCAAAAATTATCAGGATGGGGTTAGAGTAAGATTCCCACTGTTCTATCAATCTGAACTTCTCAGTTTCGAACCAGCAGCATCACTTGCACCAGACCAACCACTTGAAAACCTACTACTTATATTTGTCAATGGTATTCTGCAAGAACCTGGAGTTTCATATCAGTTTACTGGAGGAACATCTTTCGTCTTTACTACAGCACCTAAAGAAACTGATGATATTGCAATCTTCTTCTACAGAGGAGTTTCTGGAACTGATAGCGTCTTAGTTACCGATGTCAATCAGTCTCTGAAAGTTGGTGATACTGTTCAGGTATTGAAAAATGATTCAATCCGAGGAACAGTAACACAAGATGAAAGAACTATCTTCGATTTGTCGTTCTCTGATAAGTTTGAAACTGATTCATATAATGGTGTTGGTATTGATGAAACCAATGTTAAACCACTGAAGTGGATTAAGCAAAAAGTTGATAAAGTCATCAACGGTGAGAACATCTATAAGACTAGAGATTCTATAGAATCCTTAGTATTCCCAACAGCAAGAATTATTGGCGACTTCTCAACAACTGCTGATGAAATCTTTGTTGATGATGCTCAGATGTTTGATTATGAAGATGATAAGGGAGCATCAGCACCTCCATCAAGTTTCAATGGATTAGTTGTCAGTGGAGTTACAACAGTAGCAGACGAATCGGTAGAACTTGTTCAAAACTTTGTTGCCGTGGCTGGTTTCTCTGGAATCGTCACTGGAATTACAACCACCACAGGAACAGGTTCTCATCCTTTAGCACTTGAGTTTGAAATTCACTCTTCCACCTTTACAGGAATTGCTACAGGATATCCAATTTATATCTTTGATACCAGAATTGGAACTGGAGTTACATCCGTTGATGATTCTAATGCTGCTGTTGTTGGAATTGGAACAACATTCTTGGATTGTGTATACAAGGTTTCCACTTGGAGTAGTTCTGGAACGATTGGAATTATTACATGTAATGTGGATTCTGGTTCACCAGTTGTTGGACTTGGAACTACTGGCAATTTGACAAGTCCTGTTGGAAAATACTCTTGGGGTAGGTTATCCAACATTACCGATGGACTCACAAGAAGTTCTAATCCTGTCTCTCTAGGTGTCACAGGTAACATTGTCTCTGGACTTTCTACATATCCAACTATTCAAAGAAGAAGTGTTGGACTTAGAGATACGGGTGCTCTTCCTAAAATTATCTTATAAATATCTAAAAACGTATAAACGATGGCTGCTGTCGTAACCGATAAATTCAGGATACTGAATGCTGGGAACTTTATAGACTCCGTATCAGATACCAATAATTCATATTATGCTTTTCTAGGGTTCTCGAACCCAACCACACCAAATCCTGGATTTGGCAGAACTTCTGATTGGGATTCTAATACACCAAATCCTATTGATAATTTTCAGTATATTTCTCAGTACAGAGACGCTTCTCTGTTTGGTAAAAAGATTACTAGTGCAAATATTAGAAGAGTCATCAGAAAAGTTGATTGGGTGTCTAATACTGCATACGACATGTATAGACATGACTATAGTATTCTAAATCAGACACCAATTTCTAAAACTGCTAGATTATATGATGCCAATTATTTTGTTATCAATAGTGATTTTAGGGTGTATATCTGTATCGATAATGGTTCTTCTGGAACTAATCGAACTGGCGGAAGATCACTAGACGAACCAACATTTACCGATATAGATCCATCAGCTGCTGGTTCTAGTGGAGATGGATATGTATGGAAATATCTTTTCTCTGTTGCTCCATCAGATATTATTAAATTTGATTCCACAGAGTATGTTGTTGTTCCCAATGATTGGGCAACATCAACTGATACTGGTATTCAGACTATTCGTGAAGGTGGAGACTCTGAAACAAATGACAACCAGATTAAAAAAGTTTATATTGAAGATGGTGGAGCTGGATATAGCGCAGGAACTTATGACATTCTAGGTGATGGAACTGGTGGTGAAGTTTCAATTACCGTTGATAGTAGTGGAACTATTACGGGAACATCAATAGTATCTGGTGGAAAAGGATACACATATGGAATCGTAGATTTGAAGAGAACAGGAACTATCTCAAGTCCAGCAAAGTTGATTCCAATTATTCCTCCATCTAGGGGACATGGATATGATATATACACCGAATTAGGTACAGATAAGATTCTTGTCTACGCTAGATTTGATGATTCCACTAAGGACTTCCCTGTTGATACAAAGTTCTCTCAAATTGGACTGATAAAGAATCCTGAACAATATTCATCAACATCCATTTTTACTGAGAATAGTTTCTCGTCTCTATTTGGAATTAAATTAGCAGATTCATTTACTGGAACACCAACTATTGGAGATAGAATTACACAAACCGTAACTGATGGAACTGCTCAAGGATATGTTGCATCATATGATAAGGATACAAAAGTACTAAAATATTATCAAGACAGATCTTTGTATTTTAGCAATAATGAAAATCAGACTGATGCAAATGATGTCTCAACTGTATCAAAAGTTCTAGCATTTTCTGGTAGCAATAACATCGGTTTTGATGCTGGTGGTTCTGCTTCCGTCAATACAAGTTTTAGTGATAGCACAGTTACTGTTGATAACAAATCAATTAATTTGGGCGTTACTTTCTCTGGTGGATATTCAAATCCTGAGATAAATAAAAAGACGGGTGATGTAATATACATCAACAATAGACCTTTGATTGAAAGGAACATTCGACAAAAAGAAGACGTTAAAATCATTCTGGAATTCTAAAAAAAGATGTCACAAAAAACAGATTTAAATATCAGCCCATATTACGACGATTTTGATCGCAGTAAGGATTTTTACAAAGTTCTGTTTAAACCAGGATTTCCAGTTCAGGCTAGAGAATTAACAACCCTTCAGTCGATTCTTCAAAATCAGATAGAGTATTTTGGAAAAAATATTTTTAAAGAAGGCTCCATGGTTCTTCCAGGAGCCATTACTTTTGACAATCAGTTTTCTGCAGTAAAAATTGATGCCACTAATTTGGGTGTTGATGTATCACTGTATATCAAAAACTTTATTGGTAAAAAGGTAACAGGACAACTTTCGGGTGTTTCGGCATCAATTCAAGATGTTGCTCTCACTACAGATAGTGACATTGTAGAATATGTGACACTATATGTCAAATATTCTGATTCTGGGGATGATTATATTTCAGATACTTTCCAGGATGGAGAGTCTCTATTTGCTAGTGAGAATGTAACTTACGGAAACACTACAATCAATGCAGGAACTGCATTTGCAACATTAATTGGAGAAGGTGCAACTAGCACAGGTTCATCTGCATCTATTGATAACGGTATATATTTTGTTAGGGGTATATTTGCCAACGTCAATAAGCAAACACTTATTTTAGACTATTATACAAATACTCCATCATATAGAGTTGGATTAAAAATTGAAGAGAAAATTATTAATGCAAAAGATGATGACTCTTTGTATGATAATGCAAAAGGATTCACTAACTATGCAGCACCAGGTGCTGATAGGTTTAAGTTATCACTCACATTAACCAAAAAGTCTCTTACGGATTTTAATGACACAGACTTCATTGAACTTTTAAGAGTAGACGATGGAAAAATTAAAAAGATTGAAGATAAAACAGTTTATAATGTAATCAGAGATTATATTGCAGAAAGAACTTATGACGAGTCTGGACATTATTCTGTAGATTCATTTGATGTTAAAATTTTAGAATCTTTAAATGACAGACTTGGAAATGATGGTTTGTTTTTGGAGGGAGAAACTACTGAGGAAGGTAACGAACCAACAGACGATTTAATGTGTGTCCAGGTTTCACCTGGAAAAGCATATGTTGCTGGATATGATGTTGAAACTGTTTCTGCACAAGTTATAGACGTTGATAAACCAAGAGACACTGAAATAGTTACCAACTCAAATATACCTTTCGAGATGGGACATTTGTTGAGAGTCAATAATGTTTCTGGAGCAGTTGCAGAAAACGTCGTTGTAACTCTTAGCGATAGACCTAAAGGAAGCACTCCATCTGGAATTGGTTCTGCTCGTGTCTATGCATTTAATTTAACTGACGCTGCATATAGTAGCGCTGAGACGCAATGGGACTTATATTTGTATGATATACAAACACAAACTACACTGACTGTTAATAGAACAATTGTTGCAGGAGAGGTTCCAGTAACTTCTTTTGTTAAAGGAAAGAGTAGTGGTGCTAGTGGTTTTGCTCAAGATGCAGGATCTGGAACTTCAATTATTCTACGCCAAACATCAGGAACATTTGCCGTTAATGAGCAACTTGTTATCAATGGCATTGATTCACCCCTTACTGTAACAGCTGCTAGTGTATTTGGAATACAGGATATTAAGTCTATTTCAGCTGGTTCTGGAGGAGGATTTCCTGCATTCTCTGCTGATTCAGTTTTAAGCAAGAGAAAACTTCCTAATGGCATCACTGAGGTTAATATCAGTGGTTCAACAATGACAAGTCCTGGAAAGCAATTTTCTGGGATTAAAGCGGGAGATATTATTAGATATCAGCAAGGCAGTGGAGACGAAACTTTTAACAGAGTATCAGCAGTTTCATCAGATTTATCTTCATTAACACTTGCTGGACTTTCCACCGTTGCTGGAGTTTTTGATGGTGGTATTGGTATTGGAACTTTTAGAGTAGAATTGGGAATTCCAGAACTTAAAAATAATGGGCAAGGATATCTCTATGCAAAACTTCCAGAACCAAATATTTCTTCTATTAATTTTACAGACTCCACATTAGCATTATCTCAGCAAATTACTGGAGAGACTACGAACGGTGATGGAGTTCTTGCATTTGATTTAACAGCAGTCACTGGAATTACCAGTGCATTCTTTGAGGCTTTCGATCAAGAAAGATATTCAGTTCACTATACTGGTGGTGGAATTGGAACAGTAACTTCAGATGCATTCACTTTAAACACCACAACAAATACTGTAACCATCAGAGGTTTAGAAGCTTCAGAGTCTAGTGTTGTTGTTAATACAACTCTTAAGAAGAATGGAATCAAGAGTAAGATAAAGGAATATACAAGAAGTGCAATTAAAGTTGTTAATCTTTCCAAACTTGCACAATCTGGTTCTGCCACGAGCACTTCTGTTGATGATGGATTAACTTCTAATGACTTCTTTGGATTGAGAGTTCAGGATAGTGAAATATCACTCAATTTCCCTGATGTAGCAAAAGTTCTTGCAGTTTATGAATCAACAGACACTTCAGATCCTGTTTTAGATAGAATTGAATTTTCATCAATCTCAAATGTAGATTCGGATGCCATTGTTGGAGAAGAAATTGTTGGTTCTACCAGTGGTGCTATTGCTAGAGTTGTATTAAACACAGGAACAACACCATCGGTTCCAACTAATAATTTAGGAATTGTATATCTGAACAAAGAAAAATTTGCTGTTGGTGAAGAAGTCACTTTCGGCGAGTCGAACATTACATCAACTGTTCAGTCCATAACCATAGGTAAGTATAAGAACATTACCAATAATTATACTCTCGATAAAGGGCAGAGAGATGAATACTATGATTATTCAAGAATTGTCAGGAAGAATGATGTAGAACCTTCCAGAAGGTTGTTGATTGTATTCGATCATTATACTGTTCCTGCAAATGATGACGGTGATGTATTCACAGTATTGAGTTATGATGCTGATAGATTTAAAGATGATATTCCCGTAATTGGAAGCGATAATGTTAGAGCGTCCGATACACTTGACTTCAGACCTAGAGTATCGGAGTTCACGGTAACCACCAGTTCACCATTTGATTTTGACTCAAGAAGTTTTGGTACTGAACCAAAGTTCAACTTAAAACCAGGAGAAAGTTCTCTAGTTGGATTTGAATTCTATTTACCAAGAATTGATAAATTATTCCTTGATAAGTTTGGAAACTTTATTGTTAGCAAAGGTGTTCCTTCTAAAGATCCAAAGGAACCCATCGTCAATGATACAGATTTGATGGAGTTGGCAACTATTAATCTGCCTGCTTATTTGTATGATACTGATGATGCTTCTATTTCTCTGTTCGATAATAGAAGATATACGATGCGTGACATTGGAAAACTTGAGGATAGAATAGAAAATCTTGAGAGAACAACCACCTTAAGTCTATTAGAAGTTAAAACAGAGTCACTTCGTATTGAAGATGCTGATGGAAATAATAGATTTAAGAGTGGATTCTTTGTTGATGATTTCAATGATACAACTCTTTTAGACTCCGACTTGACAACTGCTGAAGTTTCTGGTGGAGAATTAAAACCTCGTGTCTTTAGAAACTCAATTCAGATGAGACCTCTTCCAGCAACTGAAATTGCTGAGAGTGAGTTAGATCTGTCTACTGATTTTGCTTTATTAGATTCTAATGTTCAAAAGACTGGAAAATCAATCACTCTGAAATATGATTCAGTTGGTTGGATTGAGCAACCACTTGCAACAAGAGTTGAAAATGTTAATCCTTTCCATGTTGTCGAATATATTGGATTTGTTAAGTTAGAACCAGCATCTGATGTTTGGACTAGAACTATTAGAATCCCTGGTAGAAGTGTAACTGTTGATATTGGTGGTAGAGGTTTTGTTAGAGGAATTGTTGGTACTAGAACAAGAGATGTTATCGTTTCATCTGGTGTAGAAAGATATATTCGTTCAAGGAACGTCTCTGTCTTTGCAAGAAATCTAAAACCACTTTCAATTCATTATCAATTCTTAGACAATCATAGTAATGTTGATTTCATACCAAAACTCCTTGAAATCGCAACTGATAGCACTTTAGAAAATTATGGTTCTAGTGGAGTCTTCTCTGTTGGAGAGACTGTAATTGGATATTTTGGTGGAGAGAGAATCATTAGATTCAGACTCGCTAACTCAAATCACAAAGAGGGAGCGTTTAATTCTCCATCAGTAACATATAACATTAATCCATATGCCAAGAGTGAAAATATTTCATCTGCATATAGTCAATCTTCCAAAGTATTGAATATTGACATAGCAGCTCTGTCTGCAGAGGCACAGGGAGCATTCTTTGGATATGTTCTGAAGGGTGCAAAACTGGTTGGACAAACTAGTGGCGCTGTTGCATATGTAAAAGATAATAGAATTATCACTGACAATTATGGCGATGTGTTGGGTTCCTTCTTCATTAGAAACCCACATACCAATCCAGCACCAGATGTTAGAATTCTTACAGGTAAGAAGACTTATACACTGAGCACTAGTATCAGTAATGAGAAACCACTTCCTGGAAGCAAACTCACTTCTTCTGCAGTTGGTACTTATACTGCAAATGGTATATTCCAGGTTAGACAGACAGTAACAGAACGTCTTTCTGCTAGATTCGATCCTCTGGCACAATCGTTTGTAGTCGGTAAAGATATTGATGCTCCAGATTTAAATGGACAGAGTGATGATGATAACGGTGCTTTCTTGACAGCAGTAGATATCTTCTTTGCTAATAAACCATCCACTAATGAACCAGTGATGGTTCAGATAAGAACTGTTGAACTTGGTGTTCCAACACTGAAGGTTGTTGGCGAACCTAAGACACTTCTTCCAGATGATATCACAACATCAAAAACTGGTGAAGTTGCTACTACTGCCACTTTTGATTATCCAATATACCTTGCACCTGGAAGAGAATATGCTGTAGTTCTTCTTGCACCAACCACAGATCAGTATGAGGTTTGGATTGCAAAGATGGGAGAAAAGACTGCAAATACTCAGTCTCTTCCAAATGCAGAATCTGTGGTTTATTCAAAACAGTTTGCGATGGGAAGTTTGTTCAAGTCCCAAAATGGTTCAACATGGACTCCTGCACAAGAATTGGATCTTAAGTTTAAACTGTACAAAGCGAAGTTTACATCTACTTCGGGTATTGCACACTTTGGTAATCCACCGCTCAATGAAAGTAATGGATATTCACAACCATTAGATGAGAATCCTTTGGTTGCAGTACCTAAGACTCTTACACTCGGAATTACAACAGTTGTTTCTGACAGTCCTTTAATTGATATATTAACTGAAGGTAGAAGAATTGCTGGAACCAACAGTATTGATGGACACGGAAATATTGTTTCCATTGGTAGTTCAGTTTCAACATTGGGAATCAATGATGGAGGGACAAATTACACGAATCAAAGTGATGTTGGTACTACAACTCTTGTAGGAAGTGGTTCTGGATTAAAATTTGATATTACAACTACTAATGGTGCTGTTACCAATACTACAATTACTTCTAGAGGAAATGGATATGCAGTGGGTGATGTTGTCACGATAGACAACTCTGATGGTAGTTTTACTGGAAGAGACGCTAGAATTACTGTTGAGGCAATTGGTGGTATTGATACATTGTATCTTACCAACGTTCAGGGTGAGAAGGGTTCATCTAAAGCATTCCAAGTTGGAGCAGGACTCAGCTACTACAGTACTGATTCTACAATCGTTAGCGCTGCATCAACTACAATCGTTGATAGAACCTCTGAAGGAACTGGTAGTAACTCTGGAAACTTCTTACAGGTTAATCATTTTGCTCATGGTATGTATGGTAATACTAATCAATTAGAACTTAGTGGAATTGAATCTGATGTTGCACCAACAACATTGAGTAGTGAACTTCTTTCAACAGAGACAACTACCATAGAAGTAGATGATTCTACAAACTTCACAACTTTTGAAGGACTTACAGTAAATGCTACAAACAAGGGATACGTTAAGATTGGTGATGAAATTATTGAGTATACTGCAGCATCTTCCAATCAACTAACTATCAATGCTAGAGGATTTGGTGACACGATAACTCAAACTCATGATGTTAATTCTGAGGTTATGAAGTATGAGTTTGCTGGAGTTTCACTGAGGAGAATTAATGGTGTAACTCATGATATTTCGGACACTGGAATTGAGGCAAATCGTTACTTCATTGAGATTGATAGAGGTTCCACAAATGGACTTGATAGAAGTGCAGATACTTCCACAGGACCTCAGTTGTCCTTTGTTAATGTAGTTGGTGGTGGTGATAATGTTGTTGGTTCCGAAAACATTCTGTTTAATGAATTAACACCAAGATTCGATGTCACTGCACCTGGAAAACTCACTTCAGTAAGTGCAACAGTTAGAACCACTTCAGGAACTAGTATTGACGGTAGTGAGGCATCTTTCCAACGTCTGAACACTGTAGATAATGTATTATTAAATGAGCCTAATCTAGTAGACTCTACAAGAATAGTTTGCTCTAGAGTAAATGAATTGAATCAAAGTGTATTCAGCACTGTTCCTGGAAGAAGATCTTTCACTGCAGCATTGACTCTGAATACGGAAGACGAAAATCTCTCCCCAATCATTTATCTAGATGACTCTACAGTTGTATTTTCCAACAACAACTTAAATAGTCCTGTAAGCGATTATTCAACCGATGCAAACGTTAAATCGTTCATAAACGATCCTCACACAGCAGCATACGTTTCTAAGGTTATATCTCTAGCACAACCAGCATCTTCCCTCAAAGTCCTTCTAACCGCTTATAGACACCAATCTGCGGACATTAGAGTTCTCTACAGTCTTGTAAGAGATGACTCTGCCGCTGTTGAGCAAGAGTTTGAACTATTCCCAGGATATGATAACCTTACCTCTCCTCTCGATGGAGAATTGAAGGTTGTAAACGCTGCGAACAACAATGGAAGACCTGATGTAAGAGTTCCAGATAGTGAAGAAAATCAGTTCTTAGAATATGAGTTCACCGCTAATAATTTGGGTGAATTCAGTGGATATAGAATCAAGATTTGTTTGTCGGGAACTAATCAGGCAGAACCTCCAAGAATTAGAGATCTTAGAACAATCGCAATAAGATGAGCAAACATATTAAGGTGAAAGATCATCCTCATCTCTATAGGGATGAGGAGACGGGGGCAATTGTGAATAAAGATACAGTTGCTTATAACAGTTATGTCAAAAGAATTGAAAAGAAGGATGCTCAAAGACAAGAACTTGATAATATGAAGCGTGATATTGAAGAGATTAAATCTCTATTGAAAGAGTTTTTAACTAAATAGGAAATTCGATGGGAGTGAATCGAATATAAATATCTAAAGGAATACGTGCTCACTTGAATAATGGCAATATTTGTATCAAATATAGTAATAGAGCAGGGATTTGATTTTGATACTACATTCCAGTTAGAAGATACTGCGACAGCTACTCTTCTTGATTTGAGCGGTTACAGTGTTGAATCAAAGCTCAGAAAAACATATACCAGTTCTACAGCAGTTTCTTTTGCTTCAACCATTACTGATGCTACTAAAGGTAAGGTTAAAATATCTTTAGCTTCCACAATTACCGAAGATATTAAATCTGGAAGATATGTTTATGATGTCAAATTAACTAGTAGTGGAGGTATCGTTTCTAAACCTGTGGAAGGATCTGCGTTGGTAAGAGCGGGAGTAACTAGGTAATGGCAACCATAAAGGCTAGGGTTGGTAATCAAAATGTAGTTAAGGTTCTATCAAGTTCTGCAACTGCTTCTGGGCGTCTCATCGATTCCAGTGATTTAAATACTACATTAAAAACCCAAGATGGGATGATCATCGTATGGGATACGGGGACATCCACGTTTATAATGACAAGCGTGATTGATTCCGCATCAAGCACGATTGAAGGAATTGCATATTTTACTAATAGCACTGAGTCAACAGGCACTGCAACAGGCGCATTAATTGTTACTGGTGGTGTTGGTGTTGGTAAAAACTTAAATGTTGGTGGTTCGATTAACGTCACTGGCATAGCAACATTTGCATCAGATCTTGATATAAATGCTGCTGTTGATATTCTTAACGGCGTTAATATTGCTGGTGTTACCAGTGTAGCATCTCTCAATATAGGTGCAACACAAGTAATCAGTAGTGGTAGAGAACTTCAAAACATTGCATCTTTGGATGCCACCACTACGGCAACCATTGAATCTGCAATTGCCAATGCACCCAATACTTTTACTGATATAAAAGTTAGTGGGATATCAACTTTTGTTGGTCTTGCAACATTTGCATCGGGACTTGAAGTTGCATCGGGAGTGGCAACATTTAGTGGCGCCATAGATGCTAATGGCACTTTGGATGTTGATGGGCAAACCGATTTAGATGACTTAGTTGTTGCGGGTGTTTCGACATTTAGTGGCGCTATTGATGCTAATAGTACTCTTGACGTTGATGGGCAAACCGATTTAGATGACTTAGTTGTTGCTGGTGTCGCCACGTTTAGTAGCGCCGTTAATGTTAACAGCAACGTAAGTGTTGTTGGATTTGTAAGTGTAACTGAAGGATTATTTTATGATGATAATGATTATGCCGATGAAAGTGGTGTAGCATACTTCAATACCTCTGGTAAGTTAGTAAGTTCTGCTAGTACCACTGCTGCAATAAGCACGAGTGAATATATATTAACAACAGCAGTATCATCAGGGATAGGGACTCCGGTATGGACGGACACTATTGATGGAGGAGAATTCTAATGGCTAAGCCAACAACGAGGCAAGAATTAATAGACTATTGTCTGAGAAGATTAGGAGCGCCTGTTCTTGAAATTAACGTCGATGACGATCAGATTGATGATTTAGTAGATGATGCGATTCAATATTTCAACGAACGTCATTTTGACGGCGTTGAGAGAATGTATTTAAAATATAAGATTACTCAGGATGATATTGATAGGGGTGTAGGAGCTCAAACTGCAGGTTCCGATGTTACTGATGGCGAAACTGGTGTTGGTATAACAACTACCACCGGAACATCCACAATTGTAGGGACAGCGACTACTTTTAGTTTCTATGAAAACTCAAATTATATTCAAGTCCCAGATTCTGTAATAGGAATCGAAAAAGTATTTAAATTTGATGCTAGTTCCATTTCGAATGGAATGTTTAGTATCAAATACCAACTATTTTTAAATGATTTGTATTATTTCAACTCCGTTGAACTATTACAATATTCTATGACAAAAACTTATCTTGAAGATATTGATTTTCTCCTCACAACTGATAAACAGATAAGATTTAATAAGAGACAAAATAGAATGTACCTCGACATCGACTGGGGTGCTGAAAGTAAAGACACTTTTATTGTTATTGATTGTTATAGAGCTTTAGATCCTGCAGACTTCTCAAAAGTATATAATGATAGTTTTGTCAAAAAATATCTGACAGCATTGATTAAGAGACAGTGGGGACAGAATTTAATCAAGTTCCAAGGGGTAAAACTTCCTGGCGGAATTGAGTTAAATGGAAGACAAATTTATGATGATGCGGAAAGAGACTTAGAAGATATTAAACAAAGAATGACTCAAGAGTATGAATTACCACCTCTCGACTTTATTGGTTAATTATTATGGCGTTAAATCCCTTCTTTTTACAAGGTAGTTCCAACGAGCAATATTTGATTCAAGATTTAATCAATGAGCAGTTGAAGATTTATGGAATTGACGTTTATTATATTCCTAGAAAATTTGTAAACACCGACAATATTCTTAAAGAGGTAGAAACATCAAAATTTGATGATAATTTTATCATCGAAGCATATCTTGACAACTATGAAGGATATGCTCCTGGAAGTGATTTGATGACTAAGTTTGGACTTAGACTAAAAAATGAAATTAATTTAATCATCTCTCAAGAAAGATTTGAAACTTTTATAACACCATTTTTAGATGGTATTCAGGCAGGAATTACTGACGGTAATATTACTGACTATGATATTAATTTAATTACTCGTCCTAGAGAAGGAGATTTAATATATTTCCCTCTTGGACAAAGATTATTTGAAATTAAAAGGGTAGAAGTAGAGAAACCATTCTATCAATTACAAAAAACATATGTTTATGAACTTCTCTGTGAACTGTTTGAATATGAAAATGAAGACATTGATACTGGAATAGATGATATTGATAGAACTGTAGAAGATGAGGGTTATATCACTACACTACAGTTAGAAAGTAGTGCGGTGCAAGCCACATCTACTGCAAGTCTAAATGGACAATCCATTAACGGTATGGTTGGACAAATTGTACTAACTGATGATGGAAAGGGATATACAGGTATTCCAACAGTAACGATTTCTGCCCCAACTATTGGTGGAGGATCTACTGCTACCGCAGTCGCTATTACCACCACCATTGGTGGAGTTAGTTCTATTGAGGCAGTTCATATTACAAATGCTGGTTCTGGATATACTGCGACTAATCCACCTACTGTTACATTTACCGGTGGTAATGGAGTTGGAGCTGCTGCAACAGTAATTGTTGTAGACGATGCCGTTCAGTTCCTTACTATTACTGAGGATGGTAATGGTTACTTTACAGTTCCAACGGTTACCATCACTGGACCTTCTGGTTTGGGTACTGCAACTGCAGTTGCTACCATTGAAAGAGTAAATGGAACTATAACCAGACTGGCAATGCCAAATGCTGGATTTGGTTATACAGAGGCGCCAACAGTTGCTATATCTACAGCAGGTACGACTGGTATCGGAACCTTTATATACAATGAAACTGTCACTGGTTCTATCAGTAGCACCACTGCACAGGTTAGAGGATTCAAGATTAGAGATGATATTAGTGTTTCAGATCCTCCATATGAACTTTATGTTGCAATCAACAGTGGAACGTTTACTCCAGGAGAATCCATTGTTGGTTCAGCATCTTCCGCTTCCTATATACTTAAATCGCATGACTTAAATAGTCATGAAGAATCTTATGACACAAATGAAGAGTTTGAATCGGAAGCAGACTCGTTATTAGATTTCACAGAGTCTAATCCGTTTGGAGAATATTAATGTTAGGAACTTATTTTTATCACGAAATTATACGCAAAACTATTATTAGTTTTGGTACGTTATTTAACAACATCTATATTAGACACCTCAATAAAGATGGTTCTGTTGCCGATGAAACTAAAGTAGGATTGTCATACGGTCCTACTCAAAAGTTTTTGGCAAAGATACAACAACAGGCAGATTTAAAGAAACCAATTGCCATTACTCTGCCAAGAATGTCATTTGAGATGACTGGCATACAATACGATCCGACTAGAAAAACTAGTGTCACTCAAACATTCAGAGCTGTTGATGAGAATGATGCGAACAAGGTAAAAAAAGTATTCATGCCTGTTCCATATAACATTAGTTTTGAATTAAGCATCTATGCAAAATTGAGTGATGATGCTTTGCAAATTGTTGAACAAATTATGCCATTCTTCCAACCATCTTTTAACTTAACTGTTGATTTGGTTGAATCTATTGGTGAAAAGAGAGATATTCCCATTATATTAGATAATATAGATTTTCAAGATGATTATGAAGGAGATTTTTCTACCAGAAGAGCACTAATTTATACATTAAGATTTACGGCAAAAACATATCTGTTCGGTCCTGTTGCAGAATCCACCGATGGACTCATCAAGAAGGTTCAAATTGATATGTATTCTAACATAGATACACAAACTGCTAAACGTGAAGTTAGATATACTGTCGAACCAGATCCAATTACTGCAGGACCTGAGGATGACTTTGGTTTCAGTGAGTCATGGGAGTATTTTTCAGACTCTAAGAACTATAGTCCTACACAACAGACTGATATTTAACCATGCCAGATAATTATGATTCCATAGACGAAGCTCTTAATATTGAGAGTGATATTGTTAAGGTGGATAAACCATCTCAACTAAAACCTCCTGAGAAGACAAAGGATGATGTTGAAAAAGATTATGAATATACTCGTGCCAATTTGTATTCTTTGATTGAAAAGGGACAGGAAGCAATTAACGGTATTATGGAAGTTGCTGAGGAAGGTAATAGTCCAAGAGCATATGAAGTTGCAGGACAATTAATTAAGAGTGTTGCTGATACAACCGATAAATTAATTGACTTGCAGAAAAAACTAAAAGATGTAAATGAAGATGCTCCAAAAACAAATAATGTTACCAATAATGCTCTTTTTGTAGGTTCTACTTCAGAACTGCAAAAACTTTTGAAACAAGGTTTTCTAAATAATAATACGGATACTAAGTAAGATGTCCAAGTGTAAACCAGGTTACTATTATTGTTTTACTGAAAAGAAGTGTAAAAAACTTCCAACAGGATATCATGTAGGGAGAGGAGGTTATCTTGAAAAAGATACTGAAGACACTGACAATAAGAAGAACGGAAATGGTAATGGCAATGGTAACGGTAATGGTAACGGTGGTAATGGTAATGGCGGAAACGGCAGCGGCAATGGGGGCGGCATGGGAGAGCAAGTAGTTCATGAAGGTGGTTCACTTCATGCATGGTTTGGTAAGTCCAAATCAAAAGATGGAAAACCTGGTTGGGTTCAATCAGATGGTTCTCCTTGTGCCAATGAGCCTGGAGAAACCAAAACTCCAAAGTGCTATTCTTCTAGAAGACTTGCTGGTTTAAAAAAAACCAAAGAGGGTAAGAAAAAGATTAGAAGTGCCGATGCTCGCAAGAGTAGACAAGATCCTGGACAACAACAAAAGAGTGGTGCTTCAAAACCCACAATGGTAAGAACTTTTAAAGACAAGAAAGATTATAAGAAGCACCCTTCGGGAGACACTAAAACACAGGAATCTATGGAATACACTACAGAGGCAACAAAAGATAAAAAAGGTTCAGGTAGCGGAACAAAAGATGCTTGTTACCATAAGGTTAAGTCTCGTTATTCTGTATGGCCTTCTGCATATGCCTCAGGTGCTCTGGTTAAGTGCCGCAAGGTTGGTGCTGCCAACTGGGGAAATAAATCAGAATCTGTAGAATTTTCTAATTGGAGAGATGATTTTAAAGCAACCGAATATGAATTTATTGATTTAATCAAACCAGAACCAATTAAAGGTGTTCAGATTGATGAAAAGAAAGAAGAAGCAAAGATAGGTGGTGGCAATTTAAAGAAACTTGCTGCTAAGGCAAATAAAAGAATTGATGCCGATGTTGATGGTGATGTAGACACTGAAGATCCTAAGTCAAGTGAAATGGGTGAGTTTGTTCCTTCCGCTGATGGAAAGAAAAAAATTAAACCTATAGTCAAGAAAGAATCTTTCTCTGATTGGAGACAATCACTTGATGAGAAGTGCTGGAAAGGTTATGAGAAGAAAGGAATGAAGACAATGTTTGGTAAGAGATATCCAAACTGCGTCAAGAAAGAATCTTATGAGATTGACGCAAAAAAGCATAGAGCCGCCCAAAGGGATGCGAAGATTGGTAACTTAGCCAGAAATACTTCTAATCCTGGAGAAAAGGCGGCTGCTGAGAAGAAGTCAAAAGGACCAAAGATGTTTGGTGAAGACTGGCAGAAAGTCAACAAGTCTGATAAACTGATGGTATGAGTCAGAAAGCAGTAAATGCTTATCGTCGTGAGAATCCAGGTTCTAAGTTGAAGACTGCCGTAACAGGTAATCCAAAGAAAGGAAGTAAGGACGCTAAGAGAAGATCAAGTTATTGTTCTCGCTCTGAGGGTCAGAAGAAAATGCATAATATTGATTGTACAAAAACACCAGATAAAGCAATTTGTAAAGCCCGTCGCCGTTGGAAATGCTAATGAAAAGTTTTAAGAAATTTTTATCAGAAAGTATCACTATTAATGGTGATTTTAATGGAACTCTCAATGTAGGGGGTTCTTCACAGGAAACACCTACCGAATCATACTTCGCAGATGTGGTTTGGGAAGGGAAAATATATAGAATGGAGATTGAAGGTTCTATGCCTTCGAAGAATGAGTTGGCAGAAAATCTTCAAGGTGAGTATCCTGGTGCTATTGTCCAGAATATCTATCCAGCACCTCAAAGTGCAGTAAATATTAAAAATACTCAAAGATATCGTCCAGAAAGATTGAGTTGGAGTGACTAATGGCTCAGTGGAATAAGAATACTCAAAGTTACTTAGATCAAACTAAGACAAACTTTGAAGTTTATATGTGTGCCGACAAGTATGGCAACATTGGTGCTTGTGGTGGTGATACTCAGTTTGACTTGAATGTCGCTGCAGGTATTACCACTCAGATTGCAAATGTCCATAAGTTTGGTGCAGTGGTAACTACATCAGCAGATTATGATACTGTTTGGACTGAAGGAGGAGCATATACATTCCCATCCACGGCAGGAATTGTTACAGTAACTTCTAGTTCTTCTCAAGATGATAGTGGAGGAACGGGAGCACTTACAGTCAGACTTCAAGGTCTTGATGCAAACTATAATGAAGTGGAAGAAGATTTTACTTTAAATGGTACTGTTGGTGTTGCTGGAACTGTAGAATTTTTAAGAACCCATAGAGCATTTGTTTTAACAGGTAATAATGATAATACTAATGTTGGAGATATTAATTTTACTCATAGTGTAGGAGTTACTTGTCAAATTGCAGAAGGAATGGGACAGTCTCAAGTTACTTTCTATACTGTTCCCGCAGGTAAGAGTGGTTATCTTAGAGCATTTGCTGCAACGATGAATAAAAACCAAGAAAACACTGTTAGATTATTTCAGAAACAGGTTGGTGGGGTATTCAGGGTTGCTAGTGAATTGAATCTATATAATAGTAACATGCATACTACTTTTAGTATTCCACTTTACTTCACCGAAAAAACAGACCTTGAAGTAAGAACATATACTGGTAGTAATGCAACTGTCTCATCAATGTTTGACTTACTAGTTGTAGATAATTAAATTGATTTATGAGTGAAGTTTATCTTGGTAATCCTAATCTAAAAAAAGCGAATACACAGATTGAATTTACAGAGGAGCAAATCCTTGAATTCTTGAAGTGTAAAGAAGATCCTGTATATTTTGCAAATAATTATATTAAGATTGTTTCTCTTGATGAGGGTTTAACACAGTTTCATCCATATCACTTTCAAGAGAAGTTAATTAATAATTTTCATAATAATAGATTCAATATCTGTAAGATGCCAAGACAGACTGGTAAATCTACTACAGTCGTATCTTACCTTTTGCATTATGCTGTATTCAATGACAGTGTAAACATTGGCATCCTGGCAAATAAGGCAGCAACTGCAAGAGAATTATTACAAAGATTGCAAACTGCCTATGAAAACTTGCCTAAGTGGATGCAACAGGGTATTCTGTCATGGAACAAAGGTTCAATGGAGTTGGAAAATGGCAGTAAGATATTGGCAGCTTCTACATCTGCAAGTGCTGTCCGAGGCATGTCGTTCAATATCCTCTTTCTCGACGAATTCGCGTTCGTCCCTAATCACGTCGCTGATTCCTTCTTTGCATCTGTTTATCCTACTATTACTTCTGGCAAAAACACAAAAGTCATCATAGTTTCAACGCCACACGGTATGAATCACTTCTACCGTATGTGGCATGATGCAGAAACAAAGAAGAATGAATATATTCCAACAGAAGTTCATTGGAGTGAAGTGCCGGGGAGAGATTTGCAGTGGAAAGAAACAACCATTGCAAACACCTCAGAACAACAGTTCAAGGTTGAGTTTGAATGTGAATTCTTAGGTTCCGTTAATACTTTAATTAATCCAGCGATTCTTAAAACTCTGGTATATGACGATCCGATACAAAGAAATGCTGGTTTAGATGTTTATGAAAATCCTGTACAAGATAGAAATTATCTTATGACAGTTGATGTTGCTAGAGGACTTGGTAATGATTATTCTGCATTTATTGTTTTTGACATAACTGAGTTCCCATATAAAGCTGTTGCAAAATATCGAAACAATGAGATTAAACCAATGTTGTTTCCAAATATCATACATCAGGTTGCAACATCATATAATGGAGCATGGTTATTGATAGAAATTAATGATATTGGAGATCAGGTTGCAAATATCATTCACTTTGATTTGGAATATGATAATGTTCTGATGTGTTCAATGAGAGGACGTGCAGGGCAAATAGTTGGTTCTGGATTTAGTGGCAAAAAATCTCAACTTGGTGTCAGAATGACAGCAGCAGTTAAAAAGTTGGGATGTTCAAATTTAAAAACTCTTATAGAAGAATATAAACTTCTCACTGCGGATTATGAAATCATTTCAGAACTAACAACTTTTGCACAAAAACATAATTCATTTGAGGCAGAAGAAGGTTGTAACGATGACTTGGCAATGTGCTTAGTTATTTTCTCTTGGTTAGTTGCTCAAGATTATTTTAAAGAAATGACGGACAATGATGTTCGCAAAAGAATCTATGAGGAACAGAAGAATCAAATTGAACAAGACATGGCACCATTTGGATTTATTCTTGATGGTATAAATGATGAAGGAAGTTTTGTAGACTCTGATGGTGATAGATGGCACACAGATGAATATGGTGATAAGTCTTATATGTGGGAATACATGTAATGGATACCAAACATCAAGTTATAAACCTAATAAAAGTTGTTATCTTTTTTCAACTATCCATAGTCGGAGTAACAATAGTTGGATGCTTCCTACCTATGGTTAATAAATGTGATTCTGATACCAAACAACATATTGCTAATATGATGACTGTTATTACAACATCAACCTTTGCATTATACGCCGCAGAAAAATAATGGACATTGATGATCAGATTGAATTAGAACATTTATTGTTTTTTGATCGAAGATGTCGTGCCTGTGGAAAAGTAAAAAATTTGGTAGAAGACTATTACTTAACAAGAAAAGATAGAAAAACACTGCCATCATCATATTCATACGAGTGCAAAGAATGCACCGTCAAAAGAGTGAAGTTAAAAAAGAAAATAATTCCTTCATGGGAATATCCTGATTGGTAGGGTTCACGCACAGTTTCCCCACTGAAAATACCCCTTTCCATAAATATTTTTAGATAAATTTGGACTGCGAGGAAAAACAAGATGCCATTAAACCTAGCATCTCCTGGTATTGTAGTAAGGGAAGTAGACCTTACAGTAGGAAGAGTAGATCCAACCTCTGCTAGTATTGGAGCAATTGTGGCGCCCTTTGCCCAAGGTCCAGTAGAAGTTCCTACCATTGTTGAGAGTGAACAGGACTTACTTGATAAATTCGGAAAACCATATAGCACAGATAAGCATTATGAGTATTGGCTCACTGCTTCATCTTTCTTAGCATATGGTGGTTCACTTAGAGTTGTCAGAGCTGACGATTCAGACTTAGCAAACGCTTATTCTGGTGCTGCATCATCGGTAAGAATCAAGAGTGAAGAGCATTACGAACAACTTGGTTACGATGAGAACACAATCACAGGAGTAACAGTTGCTGCAAGAAACCCAGGATCTTGGGGTAACGGATTAAGAGTTGGAATTATTGACTCAAAGGCAGATCAAATCATTACTTTGACTGCAGCAAACAGCATCGCTGTTGGTATGGGCATTACCCAAGCAATTTCTGCATCTTTACCAAAAGCAGACGGAACTGTTGAAACTCTCGATGGACACTTAAAAGGTATCGTCACAGAGGTTGACGGAACTGATGCATATGTAAAAGTTCTCTCACACGTTTCTGGTGCTAGCACCGAAACAAACGTAGACTATCAACCATCTGGTGTTTATGCATTTAATACAACTGGTAATGTTGCTATTCACACTGCTGGAGTAGCAGTAGCATATGCAACAACATCAGTAACTGCTCAAAAGGACTGGTTCGATCAGCAAAACATTACACTTTCAACAGGAAAAACTGTTAAGTGGAATACTCTTGCAGAGCGTCCTGGAACTTCTGATTATGCTGCAGGAAGAGATTCAAGATTTGATGAAGTGCACGTAGTTGTTCTTGATGGTGATGGAAAAATCACTGGAAATGAAGGAACAATTCTTGAAAAGAATCTTGCACTTTCAAAAGCAAAAGATGCTGAGTTCTCATTAGGTTCTCCATCTTACTGGAGGAAGTTCCTCTTTAATACATCCGAATATGTTTTCGGTGGTTCTGCTCCTGCAGGTATTGTTACCACTGGATTCAGTTCAGGTTTCACACATGAAAGTGATGTAGGTTGGGATCAAGATGCACAAGGAATTACCTTTGCCGCTACTGGTAATCAAAACCTTTCTCTTGCAAGTGGTGAAAACTACGACGGAACAACTGATATTACTGCCTCTGGTGCTTTGAGTGCTGGTTTATCTGGACTCGTTTCTGGTTATGACTTGTTCTCAAACAAGGAAAACTTTGAAGTAGATTTCCTGCTGATGGGTTCGGCACAACACTCTAAGTCAGATGCACAAGCACTTGCTAACAAACTGATTGCAGTTTGCGAACTGAGACAGGATTCACTTGCTTTCATCTCTCCATATAGAGCTGCTGCACTCACCGATACATCGGATCAGGCAGCAGTCAACATCAACTCTGATGCGGACATTACTGATAATGTAATCAGTTTCTTTGCTCCAGTTACATCATCCACTTACGGTATCTTCGATACTGGATATAAGTACATGTTTGATAGGTTTGCAAATACCTTCAGATATGTTCCTTTGAATGGTGACATTGCTGGACTTTGTGCCAGAAATGATATTAATAACTTCCCTTGGTTCTCCCCAGCGGGAACATCAAGAGGTGGAATTCTCAATGCTGTAAAACTTGCTTATAATCCTAGCAAGACACAAAGAGACAGACTTTATTCGAATAGAGTCAACCCAGTAGTTCTTTCTCCTGGTTCTGGCATTATTCTCTTTGGTGACAAGACTGGATTTGCCAAGTCTTCTGCATTCGATAGAATCAACGTTCGTCGTCTGTTCATCTACCTTGAAGATGCAATCTCCGCTGCTGCGAAAGATCAACTCTTTGAGTTCAATGATGAAATTACAAGAACGAACTTCGTGAACATTGTTGAACCATTCCTCCGCGATGTTCAAGCAAAGCGTGGAATCTTCGATTATGTTGTTATTTGTGATGAGACAAATAACACTGCTGCTATCATTGACAACAATGAGTTCGTAGCAGACATCTTCATTAAACCCGCAAGATCAATCAACTTCATCGGTCTTACGTTTGTTGCCACCAGAACTGGCGTTTCATTTGAAGAAGTAATCGGTAACGTTTAATTAGAGGTTTAAAGAAAAATGCCTAGTCGTCAACAAAGGAATAACATTCCGCTCAGAAAAATCACCGACTTTAAGAGTAAGTTAACTGGTGGTGGCGCAAGAAACAACCTATTTGAAGTTGAATTAGCGTTTCCATCTGCTGTGGGTATCGATAACGATGTCCTCCAAAAAGCAAGATTTCTTGTAAAAGCAGCAGCACTACCAGCTTCAACTGTTGCTCCAATTGATGTTCCATTCAGAGGACGTATTCTTAAGATTGCTGGAGACAGAACATTTGAAACTTGGACAATCACTGTCATTAACGACACTGATTTCTCCATTCGCTCAGCATTTGAGCAATGGATGAATACAATCAATAAAGTCAATGATGGTACTGGATTGACAGATCCAGAAGAGTATCAAGCAGATGCTTATGTCTATCAACTTGCTCGTGATGGTGGAATTCTCAGATCGTATCATTTCTATGATACTTTCCCAACCAACATTTCGACAATTGATTTAAATTATGAGACAACTGACACCATTGAAGAATTCACTGTTGAACTTCAAGTTCAGTGGTGGGAAGCTCAGAGAGGCACATCTCCTGAAGCTGGCGGTGCAGACATCACCTAAATAGTTGATATAACAGTCTAGTTAAAGTCATAATGGCAAAACTTTTTGGTTTTTCGATTGAAGATACAGAAAAAAAATCCAAGAGTATAGTTTCCCCCGTTCCTCAAAATAATGAGGACGGGGTTGACAACTATATTGCTAGTGGATTTTATGGTTCCTATGTAGACATTGAAGGTGTCTACAGAACAGAATTTGATTTGCTAAAAAGATATCGTGAAATGGCATTGCATCCAGAGGCGGATGGTGCTATCGAAGACGTTGTTAATGAAGCAATTGTAAGCGATCTTTATGATTCTCCAATTGAGATTGAATTATCGAATCTCAATGCAACCGATAATCTGAAGAAAGCAATCAGAAAAGAATTCAAGTATATCAAAGAGCTTCTCGATTTTGATAGAAAGGCTCATGAAATTTTTAGAAATTGGTATGTTGATGGTAGACTTTATTATCATAAAGTAATTGATCTCAAAAACCCTCAGGAAGGGATTAAAGAACTGAGGTATATCGATCCCATGAAGATGCGGTTCGTTCGTCAAGAGAAAAAGAAAAATAAGAACAACGTTTTAGTCAATCCTACAAGTATAACTGGTAGAGATAATGAAAATAATTCTGTCGCTCCAGAAATAGAAGAATATTTTGTCTATACACCAAAACCCAATTATCCCACAGGCATTTATTCTGGTGGTGGCGGAACAAAAGGAACTAAAATTGCAAAAGATGCAATCACCTATTGCACCTCTGGATTAATTGATAGAAATAAAGGAACAGTTCTTTCATATCTCCACAAGGCAATTAAAGCACTCAATCAACTTCGTATGATTGAAGACTCTCTGGTTATCTACAGATTATCCAGAGCACCTGAGCGTAGAATTTTTTATATTGATGTTGGCAACCTTCCAAAGGTAAAAGCAGAACAATATCTTCGTGATGTTATGATGCGTTATCGTAACAAGTTGGTATATGATGCCAATACAGGTGAAGTTCGTGATGATAAAAAGTTCATGAGTATGATGGAAGACTTCTGGCTTCCTAGAAGAGAAGGTGGACGTGGAACTGAGATTACCACTTTACCTGGTGGTCAGAATCTAGGTGAACTTGCTGATATTGAATATTTCCAGAAGAAACTTTACAGAGCACTTGGTGTTCCTGAGTCAAGAATCGCCGCCGATGGTGGTTTTAATCTTGGACGTTCTTCTGAGATTTTGAGAGATGAACTTAAGTTTTCTAAGTTTGTTGGACGTTTGAGAAAAAGATTTGCTCAGATGTTTAACGATATGCTGAAGACTCAACTCATTTTGAAAAACATCGTATCAGTTGAAGATTGGGATACTCTTTCTGAACATATTCAATATGATTTCTTGTATGACAATCAGTTTGCAGAACTCAAAGAAACTGAAATGTTAAATGAGAGACTTGGTGTTCTTGCAACTATCGAACCATACATTGGTAAGTATTATTCTACGGAATATGTTCGTAGAAAAGTTTTGAGACAGACTGATGCCGAGATGATTGAAATTGATGAGCAAATTGAACAAGAAATCAAAGATGGAATCATTCCAGATCCTAATGCAGTAGATCCTGTTACTGGAGAACCACTCCCTGGAGGAGAAATGGGCATGATGGGAGATGTTCCTATGGAACCAGAAATTGATGGTGGCATTACTGATGCTGACGGTAAAGCTGCTGAGATATAAATAGACAATATACACATTATAAATTTTCATGGAAGAACTTGTAAACATGATTGGTGCTGATGCTTCCGCGTCAGAAATTAGTGACAAAATTAAAGATACTCTTTATGCAAGGACAGCAGAAAAAATTGATGCTATTCGTCCAAGTATAGGATTATCGATGTTTGGCGACGAACAACAGTCAGAGGATCAAGAATAATGGCGAGACTATTATTAAAAGCTGATGAAGTAGTAGTGCCAACTTCAGCGGGAGCAGGTGTCAGTTTTACTGAAGCCACCGTTGTTAGATTGGTAAATACCAATGCCGCTGCCAGAGTTATTACTGTTCAAGAAACACAAGGTGGAACTGGAATTGGTTCATTCACAATGCCATCTGGAACCACAGAATTACTTGAAAAAGTAGCATCTCATACTGTTTTTGCTAGTGGAGCTGGTGTATTGGGTGCAAAAGTAGGATTCACTGGGTAATCAAATGAAACTAATCACAGAAGAAATTTCAAACGTACAAATTGTCACCGAAGGAAAAGGTGCCAATAAAAAATTGTACATTGAAGGTGTTTTCCTTCAGGGAGATCTCAAGAACCGTAATGGAAGAGTTTATCCAATGGAAACTCTTTCTCGTGAGGTTGATAGATATACCAATACTTTCGTAAAAGAAGGTAGAGCACTTGGTGAACTTGGACACCCAGACGGTCCAACCGTAAACCTTGATAGAGTCTCTCACAAAATTACTTCTCTTGTTAGAGAGGGAACTAATTTTAAAGGAAAGGCACAAATCCTTAATACCCCAATGGGTAAGATTGCATCTTCACTTCTTGATGAAGGTGTGAAACTTGGAGTTTCTTCTCGTGGTGTTGGTTCATTGAGAACTACCAACGAAGGACATAAAGTTGTTGGTGAAGACTTCATGTTAGCAACTGCTGCTGATATCGTCGCGGATCCTTCCGCACCCGATGCTTTTGTTCAAGGAATCATGGAAGGAAAAGAGTGGGTTTGGGAAGGAGGAATTCTTCGCGAACAACTCGCAGAAACTACTAAGAGAAGAATTAATACTCTCGTAGATCAAAAAAGACTTGAGGAACATAAACTCCAGTTATGGGGTGATTTCCTATCAAATCTTTAATTTATAAATAAATATAGATTAATACAAATCTAATAATCAAATGTCCGTTGGTAGCAATTTACAAGAAATGGAAAACGTAGTAACGAAAGGAGCTGCATCAGCTGAGCCAATGCCAAAGTCGGGAAGCAATGCTTCTGGTGTTTCGACACCTGGACAAACTGGCACTTACGAAGATCTCGGCGGTCCTACTCCAGAAAACTATAAGGTAGACGACGACTCTGCCAAACTCTCAGAACCCAAAATCGCAACTGTCAAAGACATTGTGAACAGGGGTGCCAAGCCTGCCGAACCCATGCCTAAGGGTATGAAGGCAGAGGAAGCTGAAGCTGAAACTGAAGGCGAAGAGATTTCTGAAGAGGAAACAACCGAAGAAGAAATCGTTGCTGAAGAAGAAGTCGTTTCCGAAGAGGAAACTACTGAAGAGGAAGTAGTTTCAGAGTATAACGTCGAAGAAGATGTTGAGGCACTTCTTGCTGGCGAAGAACTCTCTGAAGATTTCCAAGAAAAGGCACGCACCATTTTTGAAACTGCTATCAAGGCAAAGGTTGCTGAAGTTCAGGAAGAACTGAAAGCACAATACGAAACATCACTCGAAGAAGAAGTTGCAACCATTAAGGAAGAACTGACTGATAGAGTTGATGCTTATCTTGAGTATGTTGCTGAAGAGTGGATTAAGGAAAATCAACTCGCAGTCGAATCAGGACTCAAGACTGAAATGACTGAATCATTCCTCACCGGAATGAAGAGTCTTTTTGAAGAACATTATGTAACTGTTCCTGAAGAGAAATATGATGTACTTAATAGTATGGTAGAAAAACTTGATGAGATGGAAGATAAACTCAACGAGCAGATTAATAAAAATATTGCTCTCAATCAAAGATTAGCCGAGTCGGTCGCTGACACGATCTTCTCCGAGGTCTGCGAAGGTCTAGCACTTTCACAGAAGGAAAAACTCGCTTCTCTTGCCGAAAATGTTGAGTTTGATAGTGAAGATACCTATCGTGAGAAACTGGTAACTCTGCGTAAGTCTTACTTCCCAGAGAATGCCGGTGCTCAAAGAGACCAGTCAGAGAACATCTCCGAGAGCGCAGACGCCACAGCTCCAGTCCAAATGTCTGGAATTATGGAGTCATATCTCAATACTCTGACTAGAGTCGCTAAAAAGTGATTCTTTAAATTATAAATCAAACTAAAAACTTTTAGAGGTAAAATTCAAATGCAAGGTTTCAATGCCGAAGCTCTGCAGGAGAAGTGGGCACCAATCCTCAACCACGAGGGGCTCGGTGGCATCCAAGATGCACACAAGAGAATGGTTACCGCAGTTCTCCTGGAGAACCAAGAAAAAGCAATTCGTGAGGAGCGTGAGTTCCTTTCCGAAGCTGTCCCAACTAACAGCACAGCATCTTCTGGCGCCACCGCCGGTTTGAGTGCTAGTGCATCAGGAGCCATGCAAGGCTTCGACCCCGTTCTGATTTCCTTAATCAGACGTGCAATGCCTAACCTTGTCGCTTATGACTTGGCTGGCGTTCAACCAATGAACGGTCCTACTGGACTTATCTTCGCAATGCGCTCCCGCTACAGCTCCCAGACTGGTACTGAGGCACTGTTCGACGAAGCAGATACCGCATTCTCAAACAGCGGAATCTCGACTTCCAATCCATATTCTACTGGTTCTGACGGTTCTTCCGTTGGTTTTGGTACTGATACTCAGCGTGGTTCTAACCCAGGCGTTCTCGATCCTAACGGTGACAACACTTCATACACTGTTGGACAGGGTATGGATACCCAACTCGCTGAGAACCTCGGCGATGGGCAAACTTTCAACGAGATGGCATTCTCGATTGAGAAAGTCACTGTTACCGCGAAGTCAAGAGCTCTGAAGGCAGAGTACTCCTTAGAACTCGCACAAGACCTCAAGGCAATCCACGGATTGAACGCTGAGGCAGAACTCGCCAACATTCTCTCCACTGAGATTCTGGCTGAGATCAACCGCGAAGTTATCAGAACCATCTATAAGGTTGCTGAAGCTGGCGCACAAACTAACGTCGCTAACACTGGCGTATTCGACCTCGACGTTGACTCCAACGGACGCTGGAGTGTTGAGAAGTTCAAGGGACTCATCTTCCAGATTGAGAGAGATGCAAACCGCATCGCCCAAAGAACTCGTAGAGGAAAGGGCAACATGATTCTGTGTTCCGCAGACGTTGCTTCCGCACTCACCATGGCAGGCGTACTCGACTACACCCCTGCTCTGAACGCTAACCTCAACGTTGATGACACTGGTAACACCTTCGCTGGTGTGCTTGCTGGTAAGTATAGAGTCTACATCGACCCATATTCTGCTAACAGCACTTCAGACGGTTCCCAGTATTACGTCGTTGGTTATAAGGGTTCTTCACCTTATGACGCAGGACTGTTCTACTGCCCATACGTTCCTCTTCAGATGGTTCGTGCAGTTGGCGAGAACACCTTCCAGCCAAAAATTGGCTTCAAGACTCGCTATGGTATCGTTTCCAACCCATTCGCAGAAGGCGCTGCTCCTGTCACAAACCCAGGACGCCTCAGAGGTGGTGCAAACCGTTACTATCAGCGTGTACGTGTCCTCAACCTCATGTGATTTCGATTCACATATTTTCTCAGGGGGTTCTTCGGAACCCTCTTTTTTTATCTAAATACATCTAAAACCTCCCATGGCGTTTCCGCAACAGATTGAGAATAGAAATTTTCTATCTCCTATTGGTTTTAAATTTACATTAGCAAAAGATAAAAAAGTTTCTTTCTTTTCTAACTCTTGCAGAATTCCTGAAATTAGTTTGGGAACTGCATTGCAACCAACTTATCTGAAGGATATTGATGTACCTGGTGATAAGTTGGAATATGGCGATTTTACACTAAGATTTTTGGTGGATGAGAAACTTGAAAATTATATGTCTATTCATAATTGGTTAACTGGATTGGGATATTCAGAAACCACTCAAGATTTTAAGGACTTAACA
>Ga0181553_10000310_pt1:0-40000 | contig 41309 bp, 26 predicted proteins | sample 011ome_17_FD_133753 | JGI IMG/M metagenome (GOLD analysis project Ga0181553, IMG submission 133753) | Coastal salt marsh microbial communities from the Groves Creek Marsh, Skidaway Island, Georgia - 011502XT metaG (megahit assembly) | ecosystem: Environmental > Aquatic > Marine >...
GCTCCAAGAAGCGTCCGAAGCGTACTTGGTTGGCTTGTTCGAAGACACCAACTTGTGCGCCATCCACGCCAAGCGCGTCACCATCATGCCGAAGGACGTCCAACTCGCCCGCCGCATCCGTGGCGAGCGTGCGTAAATCTTACGCATTGCCGTTCCATCGCTCCTGGTGTCTTAAAAAACTCTCTGATGATATAAAAAGTGAGCGTACGCGTTTCACTCATACCATCCCTGTCGCGTCTCGTGACAAAACAATGGTGTTAAAAATTCTTAAACACCACCACACACAAAAGATTTTCTCAATGCACCACGCCACCGCATCTAATCTAGACACTTTTGTATACAATATATATTCTATTCTTGTGCGTCGGGTATTGCGCGCGGTTCCGTACAGAGATCTTTGTACAAACTCGCGCGGCGAAGAAACCTTTGCAAAAATCGCGTGGTGGGTTCCTACGACTCGCGTCATCAACATCACTCATCACGTATTACACTACTACTATTTCGTCCTCTAATAATATATAGAAACTCTAATAAAATATGAATGAATGAATTAATCAAACACGCGTTCGCCTGTGCTCATGGTGAGCCACGTAATGGCGCCGAACGCGTAGACGGCGGCGGTGACGAATAAAACCGCCCGCCACGACCCCGTGGCTTCGAGCACCGCTCCCGTGAGATACGTACCGAGCATTCCCGCGATGGAGCCTGCGGTGTTGGCCATACCGTGTAACGCGCCGGCGTATTTTGGGCCAATTTCTTGAAAGTTGACCAAGAATCCAGCCTGGGTGAACGCGGTGCATCCTACGGCGCACGTGAGCGCGGCGAGCGCTTGCGCGGGCGTCGTAAGAAACGGCAAAATGACGAGACAAATCGCAGGACCGATGAAACCAACGCCTTGAATAAGTTTGCGCACGTGTGTATTTGACCATCCGCGAGCGATGAGAGAGTCAGCCAGTGTGCCGGCGACGATACCGCTCGCCGCCATCGTGGCCCAAGGAAGCGCGCTAAACCAAGCGGCGTCGCGCAAGTTCAATCCGAGTACTTGCTTAAAATACAGCGGCATCCACGCGAGGAGGATGAAAAATCCCCAGTTATTGACAAAATTTGCGATGATGCACGCCCAAGTCGGAGCTTTGGAGAGCAACAGCTTGAACGGCGGCGTCACCTTGGCCGCGGAGCCAGACGCCGTGGTCGCCTCAGTCGTCGCGCCGCCGTCTTCAATATACGCCAACTCTTGAATGTTGACGAACGTCGACTGCGCCGGGTACGTCGTGCTCGTAACGGACCAAATCAATGCCCACACCACGCCAAGCGCACCAAAAAGAACAAACGGACCGGGAAGTCCGCCCGCAGCGAGTAAAGCCGGTGCCGCGAGCAAGCCAATCATCGAGCCGCTTTGGAAACCACCCATGGATACTGCCACCGCGCGCGATCGTTCGGATTTCGGCACCCATCGCGAGATGACATTATTCATGCACGGTAGCGCTACACCTTCACCCAATCCCATGATTGCACGGGTCAATAGAAGAAATCCTAAACTTCCACCTGCCGCGACAAAAGGCGTCGCCACCGTCGCGAGCGACCATACCAAAATTCCACCTCCAAGCACAACCTTGCCGCCGTATCGATCGGCCAAAATCCCGCCAAGCAATGGAGTCAGCGCATACCCCCACAAAAAAGAGCTTTGCACTAAACCAATCGCGCGTTCACCCCATCCATTTGCCGCCGCGAGCGGGACGCCAGCCACCGCCATGATGACCCGGTCGGCGTTACACAACATCAAAGCGAACGCTACCAAAGCGACGACGACGAATCGGTAGCCACTCGATCGCGATGCGGCATCAATGGCAACGTCAGCCGCCGCACCACGCGCGACGACACTCTCATCGCCGTCGCCGCCATCGCTCGCTCGAGCCGCAGCCGCAGCTGCGGTCGCGACTCCAACCTCTTCGCGTCGGCGTCGCCTCAAACGACGCACCGCGCCGCACGCCGTCGTCATCGTCGTCGCCGCCGACGACGGCGCCGCCGACGACCACGCCGTCTCGCGTGCGCGCGTCATCGCCTCGAGCGACCGCCGGCGCGTCGACCGCGGCGGGTGAGACGCTCGACCCGTGGTTCCCGAGCGACGAAGACCTTCGCGCCGACGCGCGAGCGCCCGCGGCGCGCGCACCGCGCCCTTCGCGCCCGTCGCACTCGTCATCGTTGCCGTCATCGCCGCCGTCAGCGCGTTCGCGATGGACGCACCCGTCACGCGCACGCGCGTGCGTGTGTCGCTTGCGTTCAAGTTGAAGATAATCGACACAATCGCGACACAATCGCGCGCGCGACGGGTGCGTCATCGCCTCGGTGAACGCAGCACGCACGCGCGATGGTGAATACACGCGATGGATCAGCGCGACGACGCGCGACGACGGCGACGACGACGAGAAGTACGCGCACGGGGCGCTCGGCATCGGTGGGCACAGTGAGCGAGCTCCACGCGTGCGCTGGCGACGACGTGGCGCACGACGACGACGACGACGCTGGGGTGATGACGAGAAAAAAATCAGGAATGTTCTCATCGCCTTCGGCGACGGCGCACGCGCACGCGCGCGATGGGAAACCACCTTCCTCGATTGGGGTGAGCGCGAGGGGCGCGCATTCGCACCCGGCGGCGGAACGCTTCGAGTGCAACGTGTGCTTTGAGATTGCGCGCGAACCCGCGGTGACGCCGTGTGGACATTTGTATTGCTGGGGGTGCATCCATAGATGGCTCGAAGGGGCGTCGGTAGATATGTGTGCGGCGTGTCCGGTGTGCAAGGCGCGGGTGAGCCAACAGGATTTGATACCGCTCTACGGCTTGGGGGCTGATACGTCGTCGCCTGAACGTCGCCGGAACGTGCAGGCATCGAGTGAAGAACCTTTTGCAGCGGCTGCTGATTCCACGCGTGGCTTGACTGGATTGCTCGGATTTCGATTTCGTGAAGGCGAGGAGCTGACTTCGGGGCAGGCGAGTCAGCTCTTCCTGTCTCGAGTGTTGCTCACGATTGGCACGTTTGCCATTGTGTGCTTACTCATCATCTAAACGCTCGATCGAGGGCGTGATTTGTACATCATGTATCACCACACACGCAGACACATACACACACAGATACATACGACGGGCCGTTCTGCGCGTTGAGATTTTTACCGCGCGGTTGGGTGAAGATATTTGTTGGATGTTTGTTTTGATCTCTACACCGTATCACTAAAAGCTGTACTCGTACACAGTTTGTTAATACTATATTTATACGCGTCTCAAAAATTGATGATTACTTGATGTTACTTGCGCACCTTTTCCACGCCTTTACCTCGCCATAACAACCGAATGGGTGTCCCCGGAAAACCGATATTTTCTCGCAGCTGCCTCTCCATGTATCGACGGTAGGTCTCTGGAAACAATTTGGGGTCATTCACGAAGAACACAAACGTCGGAGGACGAATGGAGGCTTGGGTGATGTAATACACCTTACCCTTTCGGCTGTTACGCGATGGTGGGAGCTTCCATAAAGTTGCTTCTTGCACGACGGCGTTGAGCGTCGCAGTCGTCAACCGCTTGCGGTGGTTTTGACTCGCCGTGTGCGCCGAGTCTAAAATCTTTTGAATTCTTTGACCAGTGAGCGCCGAAGTGTAGACAATTTCGGCGTATTCAAACACTCGAAGTTTTTGACGCATTTCGAGCGTGTATTTGTTCATCGTGTACGAATCTTTATCAACCTTGTCCCACTTGTTGATGCACAACACGATGGCGCATCCCTCCTGCGTGGCGCGCTCAGCCAAGACGAAATCTTGCTGACTCGCTCCTTCGGTGGCGTCGATGACTAACACCACCACGTCGGCACGTTTCATGGCTTGAAGTGCGCGTCCAACACTGAGCTTTTCGGCGCCATCACTGCCGGATTTGACTTGCGTTCGGCGACGAATACCCGCCGTGTCGATGAGCGTAAATTTACGCCCAGAGTAGGCGTCGGTGACTTCGGTGTCAATGCTATCACGCGTAGTACCCGAAAAGTTACTCACGATAGACCGAGCTTCACCAGCTAGACCGTTTAATAATGAACTTTTACCCACGTTCGGGCGGCCGATGATGGCTACGGTGACGGGAATGTCTTCTTCCTCTTCATCCTCGCCGCGCGCTTCGCCATCCTCGAGCGACGGCGGCGGCGGCAACGTCGCGCACATATTCTCTAAAAGCTCGCCAGTACCGGTGCCACTGATTGCGGACACACCGAGTGGGGTGACGTCGCCAAGCGACCAAAATTCCAACACTTGGTCTTCACCCTTTGTCGTACTCTCGCACTTGTTCACCGCCAAATGCAGAGGAATGTGCGAGTGGTATTTGCGCAACCACGAGTAAATGTCGATATCCGCCGCGGTGAGCCCCACTTGGCCGTCGACAACAAAGATGAGCACCGACGCTTCTCTCACCGCCTCCGCAGCTTGCGCTTCAATCATCCCGGGTAAGATTTCAATCCCTCCCACGCGATCAATCTTCATCGCCGACGTCGGGTTGCGAGGTAAATTTTCCAACCCGCCCGTGTCCACCATCATGAATTCATGCTCTCCCCAATACGACCTCACGTACATGCGATCGCGCGTCACCCCGGGTTCATCGTACACAATCGCACGTTTCGTACCGGTCAAACGATTAAACAACGCACTCTTACCCACATTCGGCCGACCAACGATGGCGACTCGCGGAAGCTTTTCGTCGGGAATTTTCCCCCACTGTCGACGCGTCTTTCGTCGACGCACCGCATCCGCGCGTTCATTCTGCTTCTTCGTATTCACACCACCACCACCATCGTCGTCGTCGTCGGCGGCGGCATTCTCGTAATCATCATCATCATCATCAAATAAAGAATCGCCGCCGCCGCCGCCGCCGCCGCGTCTCGCGCCATCCTTCGCCGCAGCGTCAAACAACGCCCGCTCCAACGCCCGCGCGTCGCTCGCGCTCTCACGCAACGTCGCCGTCCACGACGCCGCGTACGCCGCACCTTCCCTATCATACGCCGCCATCTCCCGCGCGCTCAGCGTCGTCGTCTTCGCCTCCTCCTCCTCGTCCTCCTCCTCGTCATCCGCGCCGACGTCGCCACCGCCCCCATCCCCAAACGCCGCCGCCGCGGCCGCAAACCCACGCGCACGCATACGCACCGCACCGCGCGCGCCCACGTCCTCACCCCACCCCACCCGCGCGCACGCCCCACGCGCACTTTCATTCTCATTCGCCCGGCGGCGCACCACCCATCGTCGAATGGGCGTCGCCTTCGTCGTCGTCGTCGTCGTCGTCGTCGTCGTCGCGTGCATCACCACCGTCACCGACGACGCACGCATCATCGCACGCGCGCCGCGTCGACCAATCGTGGCGACCACGCACGCACACGTCGCAGTGTCACGCGAGAGCGGATTGATCGATCGATGGGTTTACGATGGACGAGGTGTGTGTGTACCCCGGTGTGTGTGTGTGTACCCCGGTGTGTGTACCCCTGGGTACACATCGGTGTGTGTGTGTGTGTGTGTGCGCGCGTCACTCGCACGCGCGCGGCGTGCGATGGGAGACGCGAGAGGAGGGACGACGACGACGACGACGATGGCGACGCAGACGACGCAGTGCAGGGTGGTGTTTCGTACGAGATATTGGACGAATTGGGGCGAACACGTCGTGGTGTGCGTGGACGACGCGCGCGGTGACGATGATGATGATGGTGATGGTGATGGTGACGACGATGATGACCGTGGTGATGATGATGATGATGACGACGACGACGTTGATGATGATGATGACGATACTGGGTGTGTTGTTGGGTCATCGGTGACGACATCGACGTCATCGACACCGGTGAAAACGATGACGACGATGACGACGACGATGATGGGCGCGACGGGCGGCGGCGACGGGACGTCGGGACGCGGAGGAGGAGGACGAGGACGACGCGGAGGAGGAGGACGCGGACGACGACGGTGTGGACGACGACGGTATGGACGTCGTAGGTTTGATCCGAGTAAAGGGATTAAAATGTCGTGTACGCACGTGGGTGAACGCGTGTTGGAGTGGCGAGGGGAGTGTGTGTTGGAAGGCGCGCGCGGGGCGAGGATTACGTACAGGTGCGTCGTCGGTTAGTTTATAGATTTTTTGATTCGTCTGAGTACTCTAGTATTGAACTAACGCTATATACATGTACACATACACAGGTATGCCGTCGTCGATGAGCACGGATCGGTGATTGCGTGGGACGGTGAGACGCGAGAGGTGAGCCCGGAGGTGACGCGGGCGGCGCGAGGCGGGGTGGAGTGTGTCGACGCGTGGACGACGCGCGCGCACGCGGAACACGTGTTTGAAAGTAAAGGGTTTGCCTCGGTCGTGGCGCCGTCGCCGACGATGAGTCAACACAGTGACGGGAAGACTGCCGGAAAGAATGGTCAAGGGTGGGAATTTCACGAACACATTGTTCCCGAACGCGCAGAGTGGCATTTTTTGGCGTCTCGCGCCGGGACGGCGTCGGCGCCTACGCGCGTGATTAAGGCGAGATTTGAGATACGCGCGCCGCGCGTGACGGGCGACCGACGCGTGCGCATACGTGGGTCTTGTCCAGCGCTCGGTGCGGGTGATGCGACGAAATCACTAGGGTTGGGACGGAGAGCCGAGAGCGACGCGTGGTGGATTGAATTCGACGTCGACGCAAACGACGCGCCGTTTGAGTACTCATACTTTATTTCTTCTGGATCGGGCGGCGGCGACGATGACGAGGTCGTACACGAAGCGCATGGTGTGCGCGAGTGCTCATGTACGGTGAATAACGAGCTCGTCGACGCGGCGGGGGAGACGTACGTGTTCAAGCGCGATGGCGTCTTTGAGTACGCAGACGCGTGGCGAGGCGCCGGCATGGCGTTGCCTGTGTTTGCCACGCGCACCGAACAATCCGTGGGATGTGGAGATTTTATGGACTTACAACACATGGTGGATTTCGCGGCGGCGACGGGGATGTCTGTGGTGCAAGTTCTACCCGTGAACGATACCTGCGTGCACGGCACGTGGTGGGATTCGTACCCGTATTCGTCGTTGTCGGTGCACGCGTTACACGTCATGTACTTGCGCCCGCAACTCTTAGCTGGGTTGACGCAAGAGCTCAAGGATGAAATAGATGTCGCACGTGTGGCGCTGGATTTGAAAGAGATTGACTACGAAGCCACGGTGAAGACAAAACTCGACATTGCTCGACGAGCGTACGAAAACGACGCCAGCGTGCTCGAACGCGATGGATTCATCGCGTATTTCAAAGAGAACGAGCATTGGCTGAAACCATACGCGGTATTTTGCGTATTGCGAGACCTGTTTGGCACCGCCGAGCACTGGCGTTGGGGGGTGTTTTCGGAATTTTCCGACGACGTCTTGGAAAAGGTATCGGGCAAAACGAGCGCGTTGCGAGCGTCGGTGCGCTTTTATTACTATTTACAGTATCACTTGCACGCGCAATTGTTTGCGGTTTCGGAGTACGCCAAGGGAAGTGGTATCGTCTTAAAGGGTGATTTACCCGTTGGTGTGGATAAGTGTAGCGTCGATACGTGGATGCATCCACGATTGTTCCGCATGAACACCTCCACCGGGGCGCCTCCAGACGCGTTTGACAGGAATGGCCAAAACTGGGGATTCCCAACGTATAATTGGGAGCACATGGCTGAGGACGATTACGCGTGGTGGCGTTCGCGCATGCATCATCTCGAGCAGTATTTCAGTGCCATACGCATCGACCACATACTTGGTTTCTTCCGAATTTGGGAACTTCCCGCGAGCGCGCGCACCGGACGCATGGGTCGATTTCGACCGTCGCTTCCGATTACCCGCGACGAATTGTTGTCGCGAGGGATTTGGGATATCGATCGTTTAACCGAACCATTTTTACAATGGCATGAGCTGGAACGCGAATTTGACGAACGCACGCAAGAAATTGCGTTTCGCTTCATGATTGAACACGATCCTCAGCGCGGATTGTGGCGGTTCAGATCCGAGTTTCGCACCGAGGCGGCCATTTTCAAAGCCACGACGCCGCGCGCGGGAATTCCCCAAGAATTCGTCGATGAGCAGCTTCAAATCCGTGCAAGCTTGATGAAATTGTTCCAAAATCGAATCTTGTTGATTGATTCCGAAAACATTGACGCGTTTTACCCGAGATTCGGGTTGGAGGAGACGTCTTCGTACGAAGCGCTCGATCCTTGGATGCGCGACAATTTACACGATTTGTCAAATGACTACTATTTCGGACGCCAGACGAATACGTGGCGTAAACAGGCGCGTAAAGTTTTACCAGCGCTGTTGAACGCGTCGAACATGCTCGTTTGCGGCGAAGACTTGGGCTTCACGCCGACGTGCGTGCCGTCAGTCATGGCTGAGCTCGGAATTCTCGGCTTGCGAATCCAACGCATGCCTCCCGTAGGCGAGAGCGCTGAATTTGGACGGCCTCACACGTATTCATATTTGACAGTGTGTTCTCCGTCTTGCCACGATACGATGACTACGCGTGCGTGGTGGGAAGAGGATGCCGATCGTAGAAGACGATACGATGAAATGTTTGGCGTCTGCGGCGAAGCGACGTGCACGCCAGAAGTCATGCGCGAGATTTTGAAGCAGCACGTCAGCAGTCCAAGCGTGCTCGCCATCTTCCCGATTCAAGACTTGTTAGCTCTTGATTCAGAGTACGCCAAGAGACCAGCTCTGGAGGAAACTATCAACGACCCGACCAATCCAAAGCACTATTGGCGATTCCGTCTGCACGTGCGCTGCGAAGACTTGCTCGCAAATAAAGCCTTCGTGAAGGAGGTTCAAAATATCATCGCCGATCGAGCGCATTATTGAACGCGCGCGTAAATATGTCTACCATTCTATGTTCTCTGTGCTACAATGACTATAGTTTCTAGCCCATACGTGTATAATCTACTTGCTACGCGCGCTCCTCAATCAAAGATTGACGACACAAAATCGCGCACGTGCGCCTTGTACTCCACATAATGATCCCGCCCAATTTCACAGTGTGCAGCAGTGTCAAACTTTCTCATTTTCACTTCCCGTCCTGTTTTCTTCTCTCGAGTTCGCGCAAAGCTTTCTATTTCTCGCGGCGAAATCAAAACATCCGCTTCGCTGTAAATGAACATCGTCGGACAGTTCATCAACGACGCGTCATCCGCCGGCATCGATGCGCCATCAACCTTCCCCCAAGCCTCATCTATGATTCTCAACCTATCCTGAATGTACTTTGTCTCCAGTAACGTTGCTGCGAGAGCATCCAACACTCGAGGTGCCGGCGCGTTTGTCGCGCTCGCGCCTCTGACCACCGCCGTCATCGCTCTCGCGATGATATCCGGTCGTAAATCCCCAGGCGCACAATCAAACACCACCCCTCTCACGCGATCAAACAACGTCATATTTTCACGCAACATCATTGTTCCACCAAAAATAAACCCCCCATTCGACGCAACGTGCAGTATCACGTCCCGCTTCTCAGCGACGTCCCGCGTCGCTCGGGCCACCGCGCCCGCGTACGCATCTGCCACGCTCGGCACCAACGTCGCCGCACTCGGCGGCGCAATCACCAGCGCATCACACGATGCGTCGACGTACATTTCTGCATATTTTCGCACGTATCGCACTTCGGCGCCGAACCATCCGATGCACACCGCGAGCGGGCGCGTGCGGTGTCCATTCCCGATGCGTTCGATGAGCTCGACGTATGGCGCTAAAACTGTCGTCGTCGTCGTCGTCGCTGACGACGCACGTCGTGTGAGTCCACGCGCGCGTGACACCGACACCGCGTGCGGACGGGCGACGACGCGTAACGCGCGAAGCATCGCGCGCAGGAGAGTGAGGTGATGCATGACGAGAGAGCTACGGTGTTTTACATGTGACTCACGATGAAGACGACGCGCTAAATGATGAGCGATTGACGCTCGCGTTGCGCATCATCGTCGTGAATGACGACAGGGGCGGAACGTAAGAGTACGGCGGTGACGAACACGGCGCTAATCGCCGTGATGAAGCCACGAAGGGCGAGGGTTTCGCCCGAGCGTTTGTCGCCGAGCGAGACGAAAAAGGCGTCGGCAGTCGCCGACGACTGACGGCGGATGGCGGCGCCTAGATTTGGTTTCACCATTTCGCCTCGCATGTACGATGCATAGTGTTCGAGAGACAGTTTGGGGTATCGCCGCAAGTCGTCCTTGTGATCGATGTATACTAAACCGCGCCGGGCGGCGATACCTTCGACCCAGTCGACATCATCAAACATGGCACGGTAAAAGTACCCGGCGACATTCACACCCTTCTCTTTCGCCTCACGCAGGGCATCTAACGATCCATCGATGTGTTCGATGCGCGCTTGGTCATTCAAGCATGCATCCATGGCTTGCCCTTGATCTAAAACGCCATCGTCGGTGACGAAGATTTCTTTATCTCCGTACCGCGCCTGGACGGATTTCAACGCCTCTCTCAACTGAAACGGTTTCAATTTTGAGCCTATGTTCAAGGCGAAAAAGTCCATGCTCTGCGTGAGCGCGGCTTTTTCATCCTCACTAAAACTTGGTAACACATCGCCTAACTCTGCGCGCATGCGGTCCGGGTAATCGCCGTACACTAGAGGCCGCGCAAACCATGCGAGCGCTTCGGCGTCGCCTGCCTTCAAGTCTATCGAAATCTGTCCTCGCTGACGCTTATACTTCTCCTTGTACAGCTTGGCCACGCGAGCGTGCGCTATTAACATGTTGTGCGCCGCAAGCATCTTCTCCTTGACGCTACGACGGCCTGGCGCGTGCACACCCGCGCCGTATCCCAAACTCGCCAACGTCAATGGGTCCTCGATCGTCGTCCAAATCTTCACCGCGTCGCCCAAGCGCGAAAATACCGCATCCGCGTAGCGTTCAAAATGCCCTACGATCACATCCTTATCAAGCCACGCACCATCACACGTCACGGCGTCGTTCCCCTTACACAACCACGTCGGCGCATCCCAATGAAACAACGCCACGCGCGGCGTCACGTCCCGAGCCAACACCTCGCGCATCACGTCCTTGTAATATTCAAACCCTTCCTCGTTCACCGAACCATCCTCGCGCATCAACCGCGCCCAGCTCAACGACATCTTGAACTCCTTGGCGCCGCTCGAGGCCACCATGTCGATATCATCCACGTATCGTCGATAAAAATCAATCCCGCGCGCGTATTCGCTCGCGCGCGCCGAACCCACTTTGGCTCTCGCGAACGCGTCCCACACGCTCGGTGCGCGCCCACCTTCGGCGCCTTCGACCTGATACGCGCTCGTACCGACGCCGAGGGTGAAATCGCGCGCAAATGCGCGACGAACGGCGTCGGCGTCGTCAACGGCGGGGCGATCGAGCGCATCCGTGGGCGTGAACACCCTCGTCGTGCTCGACGCCGTCGCGGGCGTCGCGGCGGCGCATGCGACGATTGCGCCGCCGCACGCGACGGCGAACGCGAGCGTCATCGATGACACGTCGTCTCGTGCGCGTTTACGTCGTTTCATGGTGACAACGACGACGCACAGTGAGGATTGTTGGGTTACATCTATCTGTCCAGTATTTTTTGGTGTTGAACGCGTTCGGGGATGTCGACGGCGGTCGATGTCGCAAAGGTTGACGGTTTTTAATGGTTCAATGACAACTCTATATGCGTAAATGTATCTACAAAAGTGGTACGGTAGACGCGCCGCGGAGGTAGATGCTGGTTAAGACCAGATATCGCGAACGTAGCGACCGGATTTGGTGAACGCCGCGAGAGTGGCTTCGGCGGCTTTAGCGTCGGCGACGTCAAAGACGCGCTTTTCGACGAGAATTTCAACCAACGCGGCGTGGACATCCTTGGCCATGCCGACACCATCGCCACAGACCATAATGTATGCACCGTTGGCGATCAGTTTGGCGACGTCGTCGATGTGTTCGCGTAATTTGTGTTGGACGTACACCTTTTCAGATGTTTCGCGGCTAAAGGCGCACACGAATTTTGAAAGCGCGCCGTCGGCGACGAAACCGTCCCAATCAGAGTCGTATAAGAAATCTTCGTCGCGCTTGCGGCAGCCGAAGAACAACATGGTTTCACCGAGCGTTACGCCGAGCTTTGCTGCTTCACGTCTGGATTGGAGGAATCCACGGAAGGGCGCGACGCCCGTGCCAGGACCAATCATGATGAGCGGCGCTGACGCGTCTTCGGGCAAGCCAAACTTTAAGCTTGGCTTGATGTACACTGGAACTGGCGCCGGAGTTGCAGTGAGCGCGTCCAGCCAATTTGTCGCAACACCAAGCTGCTCTTCACCGCCCGCGATTGGGTACTTGACGACGCTGAATGCCACGGATGGGGTCGTCGGCGCAACCTCTGGGGCGCACGTAATTGAATATAGTCTCGGGGCCAACGGCGGAAGCGCGTCGAGGAGCTCCGCCAAGGGCGGCTTACAGCTCGGGAAACGTTTTAACAACGTCATCAATGATGCAGATTCTCCTCGAATTTGTGTGTCGTAATCAGCCTTCCCACCACGCGACGATAAATGTAAAAGCGTCGTTTTCTCTGTGTCATCTGCGCAATGCTCTGCGAGCACGCGAACGAGTGACTTTCGAGGGCAAGATGTAATATCCACGTACTTTTGAAACGCGTCAATGACGGTACACGGAGTTTTGATGTGAGGCAACGGGTGCGTTGCCTTTTCACCGCCGTCTGAATCGGATTTCCAATTAAGCGTAAACGCCTTTTCACCGTCGTACGCGAGCGCGCTCACGAGGCGACGCGTCAAATCGCTACTGTTCTGGGGAATAATGCCAATAGAATCACCTGGCTTGTACGCGATACCACTTGAACCGAGATCGAAAGCAACGTGTAACACTCGACGATCAGATTCCGGGTTGGTGAGCAAGCGGTGCTCACAGATGGACGCCATGTACGGCGAGGCGACAGTGTACGCGCCACTCTCATCTGGGCCTGGCGTAATCGCCCCCGCCTGATACTTTACACCTTTTTCGAGCCAAGCGACTTCGGAACGGCAGATTGCAAGCGGTGGAACACCCTCAAGCTTACTTTGCTCCGCTTTCGCCGGAACTTCTGGTTCTACTTTTGCTGCGACGACCTCTTCGTCGTCTTCTTCAATCGTTTCGCCCGCGCGTAACCGATCGGCGTTCGTCTGTGCAGCCGCAAGCTTGGGCCAAAACGACGTCGTCCACGTGTCTACTTGTTCGTATAATCCCAACGTATCGTCGCATTCACCTCGCTTGGCGAAAGCCTTGGCACCCATGTTTTCCATAATTTGTGTAAACGCGCGAGGCACAGCCATAAACGCGCTATAATTTTGATCTCCCAAGCCCAAGACGGCGTATTGCACGGCACGTCCACCGCTTCCGGCTTCTTTCTTAGCTTTACGCTTAAGTCGAGTGAAGAACGTATCGCAGTTATCCGGCGCGTCGCCATCACCCGTACTTGAGACGACAAAAGTAATCACCGCCCCCGGTTTCACGACGTCGTCTGGCTCGACTTCATTCATCGAGCATACTTGCACGGGATAGCCCTTCTCTGCGGCTTCAGCGGCAAGATTTTTACAAATCTCCGCCGCGTTCCCAGTCTGCGAGCCGTACAAAAAGCACACCTTGGCGTTCTTCTTATCCTCTAAAGCCTTGTTCGCCTTGGCGAGTTCGGGGAACAGCGTCTTTGACCACGGCTCGACGGCTTCATCCAAACCGACAGCATCGTTCGCTTCACCTCTAGCGACGATGCGATTCGCCCCTAGCTGCGCCAACGCCGAATCAAGCGTCTGTGCAGCTTGGTTACAGTCCTTTGCCGTCGTCGTCTGCCGATCGAGTAATAAGTTCGTGTCTCCCAACCCGAGTACGGCGTATGACATTTTTCCTCGCAACAATTCGCCATTTGTCCCTTCCTTACGCTTACGATTAAACCACCGCAAGCACGTCCCTGCTGCCTCTGCAGGTTGCGCATTCTCTACAGTTTCCACCACAAAAATCACCACGCACGGTTCTTGGTCAAACTTTACGTCGCGGAAATCATCCATTTGTAGCACGCGAACGCTCGCGCCCACGGCTTGGCTCGCGCCACGCGCGAGCTCCTTTGCAATCTCTCGCGCCGCCTCGCCACCGTGCAAGATGAACACCCGCCCGTCGGCATTTGCGTCATCATCACCACCGCCACTCGCGCTCGTCGTCGTGCGTGCGCTCGTGGTGGAGCGCTCAGCGCTCGCCGAGACGACGCGCTTCTCGCCCGACGTCGCCGAGCTCTTGCGCATCTTAGCCATTAACGCCGCACTCCCCGTGAGCGCGACCGGCGCGGCGGGTTCGGAAGCCGCGGCTGGCTGAAGCGTTGCCTCGACGGGTTTTGCCACCTCTCGCACGGGCTCCACCGTGGTGCTCACCGTTGTCGTCGTCGTGACTGTCGTTTGCGCCGCTGGCGCTGTGTTTTTCAGTGCATGGCGACCGACGAACGCGAGCACCGCCAGGGGCACGACGACGGGGAACAAGGCGATGATGGCAATGAGAACACCGAGCGTGATCACCAAGCGGTCTTTGGCGTACGCCATGACCTCACGCGAGGTGGTGGGGAACGCCATCGCGCGTCGCGTTCTGAGGGAAGCGGTGCGACAGGCTGTTTGGATAACGCGCGTGTGATGCGCGAGATGAACGTCGCAAATGCGCGCGCGTGATGGCTATAAACTAGTGACATAATATTACATCGCGCATGCGATTGGGTGATTGGGCACCAGGGCGCTGCTCGTGGGAGATTGGTCACGCATCGAAGGGGAGGCGCCGAACGCCGTCGGCGTCGTATTCGGCGTTTGATTGTTTCACGCGCGCACCATTGGCGTCAAAGTGTCGACCACCAGCGTTGGTGATGATGTTTGGGAGCTCGCGTATCATACGTGACACCGCACTCGATGGGGTCAAGTACTCCACTGGCGCAGTGGAGCCAGGTTCGACGGAGCACATTTCATCGGCGAGGAACGTCGCAATGTCATCCGGTTCCTCTGCAAGCGCGTTGAACACTTTCTTTGACACGCTGGACGCGTCTTTCAATAAAAGCTTCGTCAACGAAAGCCCAGGGCTGAGTTGATGAAACGTTATACACGCGCGACCTTCGGCGTTTAATTTTTTCACTTCTTCATTGAGAGATTTCGTCAACTGCGTCAATCCAGCCTTGGAAGATTTGTGCGTAGCGGCTGAGCGACTCAAATTTACTCCCCAGCTCGAAAATCCAAAGTTCCAAACGACAAATCGCGTGGACTTTCCAGCGTCCAAAGCGAGCGCGATCGCGGCTTTACATCCTAATAACGGACCGATTAAATTTGCGCCGACTACGGATAGAATTTCTCGCGCGTCCACTTCGTGCAACGGCGCGTTCTTCGTCACCATTCCCGCCGCATTTACCCAATGCACGACATCAAACGACGACGTGTTGCCATTTCGAACAATCACACGCTCGCGCGCAAACGCTTGAAGCGCCTCGACGTCATTTACATTGGATACGTCGCACGCCACGCCGCTCACGCGCGCCGTCTCTCCAAACTCCTCTCGAAGCGTCCTCACGGCGTCACGCACGCGCGTTTCGTCCCTTGACGATACGATGACGTCAAAGTTCTTACCAATGAACGCCCTGGCGAGGTGATAGCCAATTCCGCTCGTCCCGCCGGTGATCACGACCAGGTTGGACGAGGGCGAATTCGCAAACGCCATCACGCGCAGCGTTCGCGCTCTCCCGCATCGACGCCACGCGCCATCGCGCATCGTGCGCGCACTCATCGACCGAACGTCGCATCTCGCACGCGTACGCGCACGCGTCGTCGTCGTCACCGCCGCCGTCGATGTCACCGCCGCTATACGCGGCATGAGATTCGCTCGCGAGTGGCGCTCTGTCGTCACATCACCCACGCACCCACGACGACGAGCATGCCCACGCAATACCTCGTGCGCACGCTCTCGGGCGCCACGCGATGTCTCACGCTCGATGACGCCGCGCACGCGCGCGCGTGTGCGTCTGACGCCGCGCTGACGACCGTTTTACGCGAATCTTTGGCGGCGCATCGCGACGATGTTGACGCATCGTGCCCTCGCGGCGCGTACGCGCGCGCACGTCGCGGACGCCGCCGCGCCGCCGCGTTCGACGCCGGCGTCGACGTGTACGTTGAGATATCTGCGCGCGTTGTCGGCGGTAAGGGTGGTTTCGGCACGCTGTTGCGCACGACCGCGCGGAGGGGCGCGCAGACGACGAATTTCGACGCCTGTCGGGACGTGCACGGACGACGCCTTCGACGGGTGAATGGCGAGCGAAAGATTGCCGAGTGGGAGGAGAATCGAGCCGAGCGAGACGCGGAGAAAGAGGCGGAAAAGTATATTAATTCCCAAGCGAGTGGTTCGCGGGGGACAAAGAAGTTGAGAGAGGTTGAGGAAAAGGAACGCGCGGCGTACGCAGAGGATAGCGAGCGAGCCAAGGAGAGCGTGAACGACGCGGTGATGAGTGGGTTGAAGAAGGCGGCGGCGATTGAGGCGAGTAAGCGTAAGGCTGCGGCGGCGATCGCGGCGAGACACGGGAAAGATGTTGTTGGTGAAGGGAGCGATGAAGGGAGCGATGAAGGGAGCGATGAAGGGAGCGATAGCGACGACCTGGATGCCGCGGCGTTGTTGTTTCCGACAAAGAAGAAAGCGAAAGTCGCGGTTGAAGCGTCAGTCGAGGCGCGGGCTCATGTGGCATCGACGTCTAAGCCCGCGACGCCAGTCAAGGTTGCTGTTGAAGAGGTGGCGTTGCCAAAGGTTGTAGAAGAGGAGGAAGAGGACGACTCACCGTTGGACTTGCAGTCTTTTGACAGCGCCTCAGCGTTGGAAGGTGTCGGTCTCGATAAGCTCAAAAAAGAATTGATGTCTAGACAATTAAAGTGCGGAGGGACGCTCGCCGAGCGCGCGGCACGCTTATTTTTATTACGCGATAAATCGCGCGCTGATATTGATGCGAAGCACTGGGCAAAGTAAATCAACTGTTGTAACAACATTAAATTGGAGATTGATTGGTCCTATTCATTGTCACGGAAGTCTACAATCTCGAACGACTCGCGATCATGCGCGTCATCCACTTGTTTCAACTGAGCCGCAAGCTCCTCGTTGCCATCTTCATTGTCTGGGAACAACGGCCCGTTGGATGGCCCCGAGAATTCACAACCAATGTACGCATGATTTTCGACGCATTGGTTGATGAGCGCGCCCCAATTTTCATCGTGCGCCATGACGTTAGGATTACCAATGGCAATCATGAGCGCCTTGGCTCTTGTCACGGCAACATTGAAACGCTTTGGATTGCTCATAAAGCCAAGATTGTGCTTGCGGTCAAAGTTGAGGCTCGATTCATCCGAACGACACGTGGTGATTAAAACCACCGCAAACTCCTGGCCCTGTAAAAGCTCTGTAGACCCGACGTTGACGCCTGTTATGCGTTTACGTTCCAAGAACGCTTTCATCTTCATCTTTTGTTTATGATACGGCGTGACGACAGCGATATCTTCGGCTGAGATGCCAGTGCCACGGCGGCTGAGAATTTTTTCAATCCATTCCACGGCTACCATGATCTCATCTGGATTAAAGAAGCTCGGTGAATTGGCCTCTCGCATCTCTTCGCCTTGTACGCCATGAAACACCATCGGATAGTGCTTGTTCGGTAGCTCGTCCCAACCTATGAAAATGTTCGTACGGAACGCATCAGCATGTGCCGTGAGTTTATCAAAATAGAAGAGCCGCGATGGCAGCTTAATCAACTCAGGATGCGCTCGGTAATTTCTCGTGAGCATACAGACGCATCGCGTATCAAACGAGCCTTGCTCATTCACGCTATACGGCGACCTTGGGAATGACTCCGGCGGCATGCACAGCCTTTCAAGCATACTAATTTCCAATGCTCGGCTTATGTCCCAGTGAATGCACGCTCCGAGTTGTCGAGGGTCTCCTGCCAAGATGAGTCGCCCGCCGGGTTTGAGAGTAGAAACAATCCCAGCTAAAATCTCTGGTTCTGTTGAATGCCCCGCTTCGTCGACGAGAACGTTTTCAAACTCTTGCTTGAGTAAAATGTCCGATTCTCCGTATGAGCAATTCTTGGTTCGTGACAACCGCGCAGCGCACATCGAAGTCATCGCAATGACGCGAGCCTTCTCCATTTTCTCTGATGTTGGCGGTATAAACTTCTTCGCAGTCGCATCCCAATTTGTGAGTCCACGTAAAGCTTCAGGCAACGTGCCGGGCGTGCGAGAATAAGAGCATACACGCAACACCTGGCTTTTGGGAACGTTACCGAAAGCAATGACGCGTTCAAGAAGCAAGTCACACGCTGTGTTTGAAGGACCCATGAGGAGCACACGCTCACCTGCGTGATATATCTGTGCAGCAATTTCGACTGCGGTCGTTGTTTTCCCTGTACCTGGAGGTCCGAAAATTACAAACGGCGAATGTGCTTTCCATGCCATAGCCGATTTCACGGCGAGAATTTGTTCGGGATTGAGGTCTCTGTTTGTCACTCGGAAGCCATCGTCGCCGCTAATGCTCAAACGTCGGAAGGCCTCATCAATATTAAAGTCCTCTTCGCGCGGAAGCACGTATGACTTGTAACTCGGCATCTTATCAACCGCTTCATGTTGCATATCGAGTAACACGTGGCTAAGCTCAAAGCGCACATCTACAGTTAGTTCACTTCCGCCGAAAAAGAGATCTTTTAATTCTTGGTGGAACGCGACCAAGATCTCTTCTGACTCAACGAATTCTACTGCCCCGCGAAATGCCTTCTTATCGGCTGTGACTCTTATTTTGTCGCCGCACAACACAGAAGGCCGTGCCTCAGCCAATCCGGGTACGTGCAACACATACAGTTGTCCTCTGCGACGCAGTGTGACGTTTTTCATATCGTACAGTCTCAGGCTATTTTCCATGGCCAACTCCTCCGCCATGAGCAATGTGTGCATACTTTTAGCGTAATTCGTTTCAAACGAATCACCCCAAACCGCCATCTCATTCGCAAGATTAGTCATGGCTGGCTCCAAGCGTAGCGTTGCGTCGCGTACACGCCTTTCTGGTGTGTAACGCTTTGGAAACGCAAATTTGGTCTTAAGCACACCCATCACGGGCTTAGGCGGCTCGAAGACTTTTGATGGTTCAGGAGCTCTTCTCTCTTTCTTTTTTTTCGTGTATGGAGCTACGGGCTTCATCGTCTCGCGCTCAACTTCTTGAGCCGGTTCTGTACACATAGCCTTGAGAACGCACGTGTGCTGAGTGAGCGTATCTTGTCCAGGCAACGCATACGTAACTAAAACTGAGATCGCGTGCAAGCCCTTCGACAATTGCGACGTATCCAGCTTTAATCCAGAGATTCGCATAACATGGCCATCTATAGGCGCGTCAGACACGCCGCTGGGTCGATGAACTCCCTCGCCCAACGCCTGGATTGCAGACGGGCTCATTCCTCGCGCGTCGAAATAATCCAGCGTCCACGGTGCCTCCATAGTCGGCTCGCAAATCTCAACAGATATGTCGATCACGCGTCCCTTTGGGCAGACGTGCACGGCAGACGGGTTCAAAGCCACGGGAGCGACGGCCTTGCCGCCTTGGTTCTGTTGCTGCTTGGAGCTGGCTCGGAAAGCCTTAGCCACGTGCTGAGCGCCTTTTTCGTGCATTTGGCGGTTCCCAAGACCGCCTGGGACTTCGCAATCACACACTAAGCAATGATACGTCGACTTAGCAGCAGCATTTGTGTGCCCGTCGAGCTCGTCGAGCTTTTCTCGGTGCTTTTTCCCGCGTTCGTGCACCGATCGGCAGCCCGCAGTAACGCGTACCGAACACACCACACACCAATCGGGATCGTGCTCCGTCTTCTCTCGCTTATTCAAGTGCTCATCCGTGATGACGTGCATCTCCATGATGTTCTGCGGCACGTTGATGTCGCACACGGCGCATCTCACCAAAGCGACAACCATGTTGCAACGGAGAGTGAGGCATGATCATAAACCAGGCACCCTCGTAATACGTGAGCCGCGCGCGAAACGACATGACGGCAAATGTTTAAAGTTTGAAATTACAAGGCAATACGCAAAGGGTTATATTTTCGTTTTCTTTTTGTCGACGTCGTCGAATTCTTCGGCGCTGACGAAACGCGCGGCGACAGTGCGACCGGCGTACGCGCGACCGTGCATCAGGTCGAACGCGGCGCGCGCGCCCCTCACGTCGTCGAACCGCACGTACGCTCTGCTGGGGATACTAGCGGTGATGTCACGATCAGTTGGCGTAGGGACGACGACGCGCATGGATGTTTTGAACTCTGCGCGCGTGTCTTCGAGCGCGTCTTCGACGTCGTAGCGAAGTTCCTTGCGCTCGCGAGCGCTGAGTAGGGCTCTGACGTCCACCATGTTTTCGATGCACACGCACTTGGTGACCGCGGTTGATGCGGTGCGATCGTCATCGCGCGGCGGTGGGGGCACGACTTCAATCACATCAACGTGTCGCCTAAGATCCGCTTGGCGTTTGCGTTCGTCGAGTTCCTTGTACACGCTCTCCACCTTTTCAGGCGCTGGAAGCACGTACTTCATATCCAATACCTCTCGAACTTCGTCAGGATCTTCAAAGTACCCCGCGGGTCGACCAATCTTCAACGGCCGACCCATGACGTGGATCTGATCGAGCCCGAGCGCGGCGTTGGCGAGCTTTGCCGTCCGCAGCTCGACAAACGCAAACTTCTGCGCCGCATCCATCACAATAGACAACACTGGCGGCACGTTCACCCCGATCTCATGACACGCCTCTGGCGCCATCTTCTTGAGCACATCATTAAACAATTCGCACATCGACGTCGCACCAATTTGGCCGCTCACTAAATTCCCGATGAAAATCTCTCGTCGCATCTTTTCACTATTCGTACGGTGTCCCCCACCAGACGCAGCATTTTTCTCCATCCACTTCGACGCCAGCACTTCTCGCGTATCGCTTGTCTTCGCATTAGGTCGCCGCGTCGGAACCGCACCGAATCGCGGCGGCGGCGGCTCAACTTCGTCTCTGCGTCTCGCCGCCGTCGTCGTCGGTTCGCCGCCGCTCTCGCGTCCAAACCTCCCTCGCGAGTCGTACGCCCCTGGTGGCGGCCCGCGATCGTCTCGCACCGGTCGACGATCATCGTATCTATAGTCACGATCGCGCTCGTCGTACCCGCGGCGCGAATCGCGCTCGTAATGGTGCTCGCGCCGATCGTCATACGCTCGGTACGAATCATGAGGAGGATTCGATCGCCCTCGCGGTGGCGCGCGATCGTCGTACCGCCGGTCATTGTCGCCGCGATAGCGATCATCGTATCGTCCACGTCCGCGATCGTACGCGTCGGCGTCGTGCGCGCCGCGCGAGTCGTACCGCGGGCGGTACGAGCGATTGTCCTCAGCCATCTCGAGCGGCAGAGAGTGACGCGTTCCCGAGCGTCGCGCGCGTCGACACGCCATGTCGTCGAGCCCGTTCGGGACGGTGGATGACGACGACGACGATGACGATGCGTGGCTCGACGACGTCGCGCCGGCATCGACGTCGGATGTCGATCGGTCGTTCTCGAGAGGTGGCGCTGAGGAAGACTTTGATGGCGAGGACGATTGGATGCGAGGCGCGCACTCGTCGTCGTCGGCGTCGGTGTCGCCCATGAGCGCGCGTGCGCCCGCGGCGCATGCGTCTGCGATGTATGCGCAGGCACCATCGAGCGGCGCGCGCCCTGCGGGTGGGTTGTTTGGCGATTCAACGCCGAGCGCTTCGGCGTCGCCGACGGGACGAGCGGTTGTCTTTGAACGCACCACGTCTGCGTTTGAGCCATCGCCGCCCGGGGGTGTGTACGGGGCGCCATCACCGCCACCGATAGCGTCAGCGTCGTCATCATACGTGGAGTACGCAGAGAAGGATTTAGGTGCGCTGTTTGGCGGCGCGGACGATGGGGACGACTGGATATCCTCGAGCGCGTCGGCGGCGCCGGTTGAGAAGCAAGCGAGTGCGTTTCCAGCGACTCCGAACGTAGTGCGCGTCGTGGAGCAGTCGCCGGTACCAGTGGCGAGTGTGCAGTACGCCGCGTCCGCGCCGTTTGCTTCGCCGATGATGAAGGATGATGGGACAGACTTCTTTAACGACTTGGGCGCGAGCGCAGACGATGTGACGGAGCCAGGTGCTGTGGCTTCGATGCCCTTTGGATCGCCCATGGATGCTGGATTGATGCACGTGCCGTCACCTGTGACTCTCGCATCGGCGACGCCACCACCGTCGTCGCCACCGACGCCGACGTTTGCGACCGACGCGACTGAGTATGAGAGTGCGCCTTTCGCTGAAGAACTGCCCGCAGTGTCACACGTCCTAGAGGACGCTGCCGCGCCAGTGTCGGCACTATCGCCACCGCCACCACCACAAGAGGCATTTTACGAAGAACAGTATGCACCCGCTGAATTTTCGCACGCGGAGTTCACGAGCGCGTACGAGGCGACATTCGATCAGACGGCAAATGTGCAAGAAACTTCAGAGCCGGCGCATGCGCAAGACAACGATGTGTCGTACTCTAATGAACAGCAGTATCATGAATATGATGCTTCGCACGTTGTACAGCCGCCAGAGATAGAACCGCCACTTCATGGGCATTATTACCACGAGCAGCAAGAGCACGCTGGGCCGGATGTCAATGAGACTTCGTCCATTGCCCACGTCGCCGTTCCTCCGCCACCGCAAGTGGGTTACGACGAGCCCGTGGTTGAGGCGTCCGCACCTCCGATAATTTCGGCGTATTCAGGTTCCACGGAAAATTTCCCGCGTGTCTCGTCGTCCAATTCGGTGACAGAAATGTACTCCCCGGCGACTACGCCTCCACCCATGCGCCCGACATTCATGGTCCCATCGCCGGTGCAGCCATCACCTGCGGCGGCATATGCGCCAGCCGTGGGGCATTACGAACAACAGCCAGCAATGATGCAAAATACTGGTTATGCAGCTTATGAGCCGCATGCGCCTGCACCGAGCACGTACGCCGCTCCACCGACGCCGAATGTCAGCACGTACGCATCCTATCAAACGGGCGAGACGCAAAACCTCGAGTACGCAGCCTATGGGGAAACTCCTTCATCACGAGCGGTTAAATACGACGATAGTAATCGTTCGCCAGATGGAAGACCCGCACACGTTGCGATGAGCTTTGGTTTTGGTGGTTCTCTCATTTTGTCTGGTCCTGGGTATGCGGGTGGACGAACGAGTCACGGCACTAGCATTCCGCCGTGTAGTTTGCGCGTACATTCAGTGCGTGCGTTGTTAGCCGATGGGAACGCACTTGGGGTGAGTTACGTGCGATCGTTAGAACAAATACGTGGACCTTTAGCTGGTCAGAGAGCGGATAACGTCATCAAGATGATCGACGCGCTCTTGAACTCGAATGGCGACGCTCGTCGCGATAGCGAAGTATTATTGTGGCGCGTGTTGTCGGCGATGTTGCGTCACAAGGGTGTGTTGACTTTAGAAGGGGATATATTAGGGGAAAATAGAAAGAGCGCACTGGCGGAGATTTCCGCGATTATTGCCGGTGATGCCGCGGGCACATCTGGCGACGGATGGGCGGCGGCGAGCGCAGGCGTGTCGCCGCTGAATCCTGCAGAAAGCAGCGACGCGCGCGCCATCGTGCAAGTGGAGAATCTGCTCATATCCGGTCAACGTGGTGCCGCGTTGAATCTTGCGATCCAAGCCAAGCTTTGGCCGCATGCGATATTACTCGCGGGACACTTGGGTGGCAAACATTACCAAGAAACGATTGCGCAAATGTCCATGAGCGTGTGTCGCGCGGGGTCGCCGTTGCACACTTTGGAGGTGCTCATGGCTGGCTTCCCGCAAGAGCTCATATCGAATAGAGACGGCACGCAGATGGCCGGCCATTCGCGCGTGCGCGAGCTCCTCCCGCGATGGCGCGAGCACGTAGCAATTCTGTGCTCCAATCCCACGAATGGAAGCGAAATCGTCCTGAAGGCGCTCGGCGACGAACTTTGGATGGCGCAAAACGACATTTCGGCCGCACACGTGGCTTACGCGCTATCTCGAGAAAAGCCATCGGCGTACTCGTACAACTCACGCATGTGTCTCGTGAATGCGGACCATAGAAAGCAACCGAGAACGTACGCGACACCCACTGCCATCAAGCTTACGGAACTTCTCGAGAGCGCGCTCGTGGGCTCAAATTCCCAAGCACAGATCGCATCGTTATTACCATACAAGCTATTGTACGCCGGTGCGCTCGCTGAAATAGGTCATTTACGTGAGGCGCTGTCGTACGTAGAAAACGTATTGAAGTGTCTACGTTCGTTAGACAAGATGAATCCAGAGGTTGACGTCGTGCGTGTGGGGACGCTAGCGGCGCAGATGGAGCATCGTTTACAGGACGGTTTACGAGGAAAAGGTGGAAATCTCGCCGGTGCAGCGGTCGATGCAGCAAAAACATTGGTAAGCGGGTTCAAGGGTTTACTCGACCGCAGCGTATCGACGCTATTTGGCGATGAAAGCGATGCGCAAGCACCTCATGGAGGCGCGCACGTTCAACATCAACCGCAGCCGATGCATCCCGCGCCGTACGTGGCTCAGGCTACGCCGCACGCATCGTACCAGGCGCACCAGTCCTCGCCAGTATCTGCTCCGCAGCCGCAACAACACCAGCAGCCAGTGCCGCCGTCGATGCAGCAACAGCCACAGTCGCAGTCGCCGCAAGGAATGCATAAATCATCCAGTGGAAGCGGATTGTTACGGTCCGTGTCGTCTCTATTCAGTGGCGGCGGCGGTACATCGACACCGGCCGCGGAAACCCCGAGACCGCCACCTGCGGATGAAAATGTTTTCTATTACAATGAAACATTGAAGATGTGGTGCGAGCGGGGAAAAGAGCCGACACAAGAAGCGCCGCCGCCAGGGGCGCCGCCAGTACGTTCAGAATCGCCGACGTCGAGTATGGGCGTTTCTCCACCTGGTCCACCGCCGGTGATGGCAGTGACGCACAACGCTTCACAGTTACGTCAGAGTGGTATTCACTCGCGTTACGTTGATACGTTCAACACCACGCCCCGTACGCAGCAATCACCAGAGAACGTTGCGCCGGCGCAAGGATTTGTGCCCATGGCTCCATCCGCTGGGACTGCGCCGAAAGCGCCAGGGCAGTTTTTCATGCCAGCGCCCGTAGTCCAGCACTCACGCGACGCATCAACGGAAAGTTATTCTTCGCAATCGCAATCGCACGAGTTCTATGGCTACAGCAATACGCAACACGCTGCGGAACACTCACCGGCGCCGGCGATATCGTCGGCGCAAGGAGGCGCGCTTCCGACGCCGCCAGACATCGATCCTTCGTCGCTTTTAGCGCCGCCGTCGATGACACATCCCGGATCACTGCCAAACACGCACCATGCGTATGGTAACCAACCCGCGGAAATCGTCGCCGAAGAGCTCACGGAACTGAAATTAAACTGAATAGTAGAATTTGTTAGCACAACGGAAGCAGTCACTGACCTCATAACTCGCCATGTCCACTCGCGCGCTCACCACGCCGACGCCGACACCGACGCCGGCGCACGCGTTCACGCGAAAGCACCACCGTCGCGGACCTGTTCGAACGATAGCTCGCGCGTCGTCGTCATCCTCGTCAACGTTGACGGTGGCTGACGCGCTCAACTCGCTCGCGCGCCACGCGTCTACTCCGGGCGTGACCTTGTACGACGTCGACGATGATATCCAACTCTGTATCGATATATTGATCGAAGATGGTTCGGTTTCTGGTGGCATCAAGAACGCGGTTTGCGGCGATGGTGAATGGCAGGTGTTTTGTGCGCCGCACATAGTGAATCTCGCTGGCCCTGTCGGCGTGCGTTTCGCACCTTTGCGGTACGTCATCGACAGTGGGAAGATTCGAAGTGACGTGAGACACGGTGGTATCGTTCCTGATGGTTGGCTCTCGGCGAGCGGCAAGGTGTCGGCGACGGTACCGTATATGTTGGATGGGCGGGAACGTCCCGCCTGTCGGATAGACTTTGACACGTTTTGGATTGGAGCACGAAGTGACGACAAGTCATCGCCTCGGGATGACCCGAACGCCAACGGTGAGGCGAATGTCGTAGATAAGGCAATTAACGCGATCGGCAAAGTTGGGTTCTTAGAAAGCATCGCAACGTTCCCCGTGTTATTCTACGACGCCGACGTGGGCGTCGTCGTGTTTCAATTTCCGCCGCTCAAGAGCAACATCGCAGCGTTTCTGCAGCGTTGAATTTAGTATATTTGTGGTTTGTCTGTCTGTTTGTATTAAAAGCGAAACTTTCTAGCATTATTTGCTCCCGCCATCCGCGCAGTTGTTCGGCCAGCGCGGGAACGGAATGACATCGCGAATGTTCTCCATACCTGTGCACAACAAAATCAGTCGTTCAAAGCCGAGACCAAAGCCGGAGTGCGTAACGCTCCCGTAGCGACGCAAATCCAAGTACCAGCTATAATCTTCGGGGTTGAGACCAGATTCAGTCATGCGACGTTCTAAGACGTCCAAGCGCTCCTCGCGCTGGCTACCGCCAATGAGTTCGCCAACCTTGGGAACCAAAACGTCCATGGCGGCGACGGTCTTGTTGTCCTCGTTCAAGCGCATGTAGAAAGCCTTGATATCCTTCGGGTAGTTGTAAACGCACACTGGCTTCTGAAAATGCACTTCTGCGAGCCAGCGTTCGTGCTCGGTGGCCAAGTCGATGCCCCAAGACACGGGGTGGACGAATTCTTTGCCGTCGGCGACAGCCTTTTCGAGAAGCTCGATAGCCTCCGTGTAGGACACCCGCCCGAAAGGCGTCGATGCAATATCCTTGACGCGGTCAATACACGTAGGATCGTACATCTTGGCGAAAAATTCCAAGTCACCCATGCAGTTTTCGAGCAAGTAATTGCAGCAAAACTTGACGTAGTCTTCAGCGCATTGCATGTCGTCCTTCAAGTCGGCAAATGCGAGTTCGGGTTCAATCATCCAGAACTCAGCCAAGTGACGAGTGGTGTTAGAGTTTTCCGCACGGAAAGTCGGTCCAAACGTGTACACGTTAGATAACGCGCATGCGTAGGTTTCAACTTGCAATTGTCCAGACACAGTCAAGAACGTCTTGCCGCCAAAGAAATCCTCAGAATAGTCGATTCCACCCGCTTCGGTGCGCTGAAGACCACCAATCTTTCTTGACGCCGTTTCCATCTCGCTCAACTCACGCTTGAGCTTCTCTAAAGTCTTCACCGCACTCTTCACTTCCTTGGGCTCGGCACCACCCTCCTTCAAGGCTTTAATTCCAGAGCCGCATTCAGAAACCTCCGCGCGCTTGGCGCCCAAGGCATCGGCGCTCACCGTCGGCTCCAACGCCTCCTTCGAATCCGCCCCGCTCAACAGCGTCGTCACTTGGAACATCTCACCCGCACCTTCACAATCACTCTGCGTAATGCACGGCGTATGCACATACAAAAATCCATTTTGATTGAAAAATGAATGCGTCGCGTACGCCAACGCGCTTCGCACCCGCGCCACGCTCGCGATGGTGTTCGTCCGCGGTCTCAAATGAATTTTTTCCCGCAAATACTCCAACGTCTGTTTCTTCTTTTGCATCGGATACGTCGTCGCATCGCACTTCCCACACGCTATCACTCGCGTGGCGTGCATCTCAATCGTCTGCCCCTTCGCGCTCTCCGGAGGCGCCACGAGCGCGCCTTCGACGACGACTGACGTCCCAGTGGCGCGCAAATCCCCAAGATCATACACCTCGCTCCTCACCACCACTTGCAAGTTCTCCGGTCCCGATCCATCATTCAAGGCTAAAAATAAAAGCGTTCCCTTTTCAGCCTCGCGGCCGGTTTTCACCCATCCACCGACGATCGCCGTCGTCCCGATGGCGCCCTGGGCTAAAACCTTGGCGATGGGGACGCGACTAAAACACCTCGAGTACTTGTGCGCGCCCGGGGCGGCATCGAGGGACATGGATGACATGTCAGCGGCGATATCGGAACTCATCGGATGTCGTCGCGCGTCGATCCTGCGTGTGCTGCGGCGGCCGCGGCGCGCGCGTCAATGTGGCGTCAAACGCGGTCGTGTGCGCTTTATCATCATCGCCGCCGCCCATGGTGCCCGATGATAAATTTTTAAACAAAGCTTTCATCGACTACACTATGAAAGTCACGATCCGCGACGTATGTTCGGACATTTGAGTAGACAAAATGTAGGCTTAAGTATGGTGAGCGCCACATTGAGGTGGATGGTCAACGGCACAGCGCGACGCGCGCGCGTCCATGGTGTTTGGATTCGCGCGCGACGGCGGCGGCGTGAGCGCGCGCAGCGCGGCGAACGGCGAGGACGATGCGTTCGCGCGCGCGAGTCGCGTGAACGTGCGCGTGCGCGAGACGGATGAGGCGCAGGGTGCGAGTGATGATGGTGATGTGGATGATGGGTGTCTGTTGGACGCGCGGGGGACGTTGACGCCGTCGACGACGACGGTGGTGGGGGGGAGAACGACGCGTGAGAACGTCAAGGTGATGGTTCGTATTCGTCCACCGCTGCGGCGGGAGTTGAATGGGGATGTGGCGTATCAGAAGGCGATGGTGCGCGCGCGCGACGGCGGCGCCGTCGTGGCGAGCGAAAACATTGAACGCGCGTTGGGACACGTCGGCGCTCGTGCGTTCGAGCGTGATGCGTCGGATGAGGAATTAGAATATTCGAAATTTAGGACGCAAGAGTTTGGGTTTGATGAGGTGTATGATGAGACGGCGACGCAGGAGGAGGTGTATGCGAAGAGCGCGAAACCGGCGGTGTTGAATGCGCTCGATGGATACAACGCGACGGTGTTGGCGTACGGGCAGACGGGCACGGGTAAAACGTACACCATGGAAGGGGATCGAGGGACGATGTTGGCGTATGGACAACAACGGTTCGGGCTTCCAGGAAACGCGCCGGTGACGGATGGGAGTCAACGAGGGATTATTCCTCGCGCCATTGAGGACATTTTCAATTTCATCGCCGCCGACTCGCACGCGCGGTCCAAGTATCTCGTGCGTGTGAGTTACTTGCAGATATATAACGAGACTGTGAGCGATTTATTGAAGCCAGAACGTACAAATTTACAGATTCGCGAGGACAAAAAGCGTGGCGTGTTTGTTGAAGGTCAAAGCGAATGGGTCGTACGTACGCCAACTGAAATCTATGGCTTGCTCGAACGCGGAGCGCAACTTCGAGCTACAGGCTCGACTAAGATGAACGAGATTTCATCGCGTTCGCATGCGGTATTCACTATTATTATTGAACACAGTATAATCGAAGATGATGACCCTGTAGACGGCAGCGATACGACGACGTCATCGCCTCGAGCCGAGCGACAGAGCATCACCGTCGGTAAATTAAATTTGGTTGACTTGGCTGGCTCAGAGCGCGTGTCCTTGACTGGCGCTACGGGCAAGCGGCTGGACGAAAGTAAGAAAATCAACCAAAGCTTGAGCGCTTTGGGGAATGTCATCAGCGCGTTGACTGATACTAAAACTCGACCGCATATTCCATATCGCGACTCTAAATTGACGCGTATTTTGGAGGACTCGCTCGGGGGCAACTGCATCACAACTGTTATCGCCAACGTGTCTCCTGCGCTCGAGGCGTTTACCGAGTCCGTGTCTACATTGAAGTTTGCCAGTCGAGCGAAAGAGATTAAAAACTCTGCAAAGTTGAATGAGGATTTGGATCAAAAATCCTTGTTGCGCAAGTACGAGCGCGAGCTCAGGCAGCTGCGCACCGAGCTCGACGAGCGCACGAAAAATTTAGTAGATAAGCGGCGATTGCTTGAGGTCGACGAGCAACGAAGAAAAGCCGAAGCAGACAAGCTGCAGGCACTCACCGAGCTCGAACGTCGTTCGAGAGAGTTTCTCATTGAAAAGCAAGCCAAGAAAGATCTCGAAGCACGCATCGCAGCGATGCAAAGTCAATTGTTAGGCAGTGACGACCCATCATCCATCGCTCGAGTTCGTGCAGAATACGAAGAAAAGTTGAAGAACATCGAGGCTGAGCGCCACGAGGCCGCAGATAGCACACGTCAAGTTGAGCGTTACAAGGCGGTGCTATTGAAGCAGCGCGACATTATGCTCGGACTCACTGCGCGACTTCGTGAACGCGACGAGCGCATCGCTGAACTTCAGCTTGAAATCACCGCGAGCGATGAGCAAAGGAGTGCGCTTGAAGATGCGCTGGATACGAAAACCGCAGAGTTACTGGCGCTCAAGCGCGCGGCGGTGCAGGAAACGTTGAGCTCGCGCGACTTGAGTGGAAAGTTGAAATCCGCGCTCGGCGGTTGGGGCGACGAGGCGGGTGATAGTCGGCGATCTTCTGTCTCTGACGGCAGGGCTGCCGAGTTCGAATTAGAACTCGACGCTCTTAGGACAAAAGTGCGCGCACTCGAATCTACGAATCATGAACAAAGAGACGTGTTGCAGGATGTTGAGGCGGAAAACACTCGATTGCGTCTCGAAATGGTTGCTGTTGAGCGGCGAAACGACTTGAGTGTGCGATGCGATCAACTCGAAGCCAAGTGTGCATCATACGAACGCGAGCGCGCGGCGATACGCACCATAATCGGATCCAAAATTAGTACGCTCGCGACGAAGATCGCGGATACGGTCGAAACACTTCCGCGAGACGTACGCGATGACGCCGAGCGAGGCGGTCGCATCCTGCGATTGTCGCAAGTGCTTGAGCGCCTTCTTGACGCCACACTCGTGGCGCTTGACAAGGATGACGAAGCCAAGACGTAGGGGGCTCGTATATATATTTAAACCACCACACACTTGATTGTACAATAATAATGTTAGTAGTAGCCGCTTAGAAGTATCATCCAGAAGAGACTCACTCGCCTCGCATGTGTCGCAAATTCGGTCGAGACGTAAAGTTTCTAAATTTCGTCTGCCTCGCGAGCACCTCAGGCGATGCCTTATGCAGCACACACGCTCGATGAAACACGCATTTGAATTTCTTCAAATGCAAGCGGACCATTTCATTCGTTGGCTCAATCTGGAGCGCGTAGTCAAAACTCGCGATCGCGGCGTCGGCATCGCCCATGCGTTCGAAAGCTACACCACGTCGGTAAAATGCTTTCACGACAACCTCCGGCGCACACATCCCACCATGCGCAATCACACAGTCACAATCTTCAATCGCTTCCTTGGGCATCTGCCGTTTATTCAAACACGCCGCGCGATTTGCTTTCACCACGCACAACTTTCGCATCCAAAACGACCGAGATTCCTCCTCCTCATTCGTCAGCACCAGCGCCTCCTCGATCGCCGACACCGCATCATCATACGCCGCACACGCCGCGATGTATCGCTCGACGTCGTACATCGCATCTCCGTCGGCTTTACCCCGCGCGTACCGCGCGCGCACCGCATCCATCGCCATCGCGCGGCGCACAATAACGCTCGAGCTCAATCAACGGCGACACGAACCGGCGTTACCAAAAACGAAGGCTTGAGAAGATGCACCCAATGGTCCTCACAATTCTGCGCGCGTCGTCGACGTTCCGCGCATACGCACCGCATCGCACGGCACAGCACGATGACAAAATCCATCGCATTGATATGCACGAGTTGCGACGAACTCGTGCCGGGCGCGAAAACCGGCGCGTGGTTGGAAGAAGTGGCCGAGCCGTACTACATCGCGCGATCGGCGGGCATTACAGTGACGATTGTGAGCATCAAGGGCGGGGCGGTGCCGATCGACCCGGCGAGCGAGAGTGGGGACTTCTTTACGCCGTCGTGCGCCAAGTTTAAGGAGGATGAAGAAGCGATGGACGCATTGCGTAATTCTGCTGAGCTCGGTTCGGTGAGCGCGGATGCGTTTGACGGGGTGTACCTCGCGGGTGGTCACGGGACGTGCGTGGATTTCTACAAGAACGCCGCATTGGGCGCGTTCGTGTCCGCGATGTATGCCGCAGGTAAGCCCGTGGCGGCGGATTGTCACGGCCCGATTGCGTTGTTGGGATGCACGAAGCCGAACGGCGAGCCGTTGGTTAAGGGATTGAAGGTCACGGGATTTTCCGATAGCGAGGAAGCCGCGGTTGGATTGACGGACAAGGTGCCCGAGTTGATCGAGACCGCGATGAAAGCGCAAGGGGGACTGTACACGGCGACCGCGGATTGGACACCAAATGCCGTCGTCGATGGGAACCTGGTGACTGGGCAAAATCCGGCGTCAAGCACGGCGTGCGCGAACGCTTTCGTTGAGTTGTTGGCGTGAGTGCTCGCAGTCGCGAGCATTGAACGTGTTGATCTGATGCATAAATTCCTCTTTACCGAGTTGACTCAAAACACTCGAACGATAATTATGATAACTACACAGTAGTGTGTTTTGTAATTTCACTTTTCACGCGCTGCTACTGCGCATTGTTTACTACATGTATTTCTCTATGGTGATGTTCGCGCTTTATTTATGTTACGTTACTGCTGATTACGCCGCTCCAATCAACGGGAAGCGAACGGTGTACTTGCCAAGTTTACGTTTGAATGTGCTCCCACGTGGTTCATCGACGATGTTTCGCGGAAGTTGAATTTTAATCGGAGCGAAGTACAAAGAAGTCGCACAGATGACGAGCACGTTTGCGCCATTCGCCTGAGCTTCGAGTTCGACGTCAAATTCTTTCACGCTCGTACAGCCTGGTAAGGTTACGATAACTTTCAGTTCATTCGAACCGTCGGCAGCGGTGACCGTTTCAATCTCAAACGACGGTTTCATCGATGACGTCGTCGTTTCTGTTTTTGTCTCCATCGGCGCCGTCGTCGTCGACGTTGCCACGGGCGCCTCTGATCGATACGAAATCACGTCATCCACACCGCGAGCAGAAGAAAACTTCATGGACTCAAGTCGCGAACGAATGTCACTCGTATCCACGCTCATCGCCGGCGCTGACGTCGTTCTTTCGCTCCGCGCCGCTCGCACGGCATCCTCCAAATACCCAGCCTGGCGAACGTCTGGGCCATCTCTAGGAGTGACGCGCTCGTAGAATAAAATATACGCCTTTTGCTTCATCGCCTCTTTTTCGGACGACACGGACACGCGTCCATCGTTGCACAACACCCATGTATCGTCGGGAAGTTTCACGTACGCCACGTAATGCCCAGAGTGCGCGCTCGCGTAAAAGTCTTGATGCACCAAGACACCAAATAAATCATACACAGGGTCGGAACCTTCATATGGCGCGTCATCGCTCATGTACGGCGCTAAAGAAAAGCGCTCTGGGAAATGTACGTACTTGGTTATCTTGCTAAACCGACCGGTGGAGTAGCGCTTCAACGGAATCGTTAGCACATTCGGCGACACGTGAATCTTTGAGCCCTTCTTTGCTCGCACAAGCGTCTTACACTTTGAGCACTTGTACATATTCGACCCAGATAACGTCTCCTCGGTGCAATAATTCACCTCAAGTGCGGCTTCGATAGACGCAATCTTCCCCGTCACCTCGAGCGGGATATCCAACGTGCTTTGGAAATTCTTACTCACATATCCGCACGACATGCACTTCACCGTTCCGAGCGTATACCCACCAAACGTGTGATAAATAACCGTCGTCTCCTGCGTGCGCAAATCATATTTTTTCTCCCCTCCTAAATCTTTCAGAAACGCCACATGCATGGCGTCGAGTAATGCGTTGATGTACTCGTGCGAATCCTCCTGGCGTCCGCGTCGAAATTGCTTGGCGACTTTATTGATATCCTTTGTCAACCGTCCGATGGAATGTGCCCCACCCGACGCCGTCGCGCGCTCTAAATGTTTCGCGTATTCACACACCACGCAAAACTTCCGCTTCTCTTCGCATCGAGCGCTATTATGCCAACGATCAATGTCGTCAAACCATGCCGTGAGCGCCGTAGCGCGTCGTAAACACTGCAATGCCGACGCCGCGAAACACGTATTCCCGCCATTTGTGAGCCCACTTGGAAGCTCCGCATTCGCATCTGACCCCGAATTCATGGCATCACGCACGCGTGAATAAGGATGTAGTATCTTTCTCGGCGGCAGTAACGCTTTGCTCTCCGCTTCGTCGACGTCAGACGTAGACGCGCGAGGCGATGTCGCGTCCTCGGCGTCGCCCAACGACTCCCGCGTCGTATCCAACGACCCATCCTCGCGCCCATCGTCGTCATCACTCATCGTCGTGCTCGCGATCGAGTCATCATCATCATCATCGTCCCCATCGCGCGCCGCGCTGCCACTAAACCACGACAGCACGGAATCCATCGTCGTCAAAGATGAAAATCAAAAATCCACTTTTACGATTGCGCGCCGTCTTTGATCGTCTACGTGCGCACTGTGCACACACACTCGCGCTATGACGCACGCGTTCTCGCACGCGCGCACAGAGGTGGAAGTTTTCGAGCGCCACGCCCTCGCCGCGCTGTCGCTCACGCCGCGCGCACGCACGCGCGTCGCGCACTCGCGGGTCAACGACCGCAGACCGCAGAGCCAAAACCCTAATCCTTGAGTCATAATTGGCCAACAAGGGGGGCTCAATGACGCCACTAATGTAAACACCATGCGCACGAAACCCTCTGCGTCGCCGCCGTCGCGCGCCGCACACGCGCGCGCGCACGGCGTCATGACGCCAACGCCACCATCGCACGCGTCGTTCGCATCGCGTCGCGCATACGCGTGCGGCAGCGCGGGCGTCGGCCTCGCCGCGACGGCGCATCACGCGCGAATGTCTTGGCGCAGCACTAGGTCACCTCTCGTGGTCTCGCGGCGCGCGGCGCCCGGCCGGCGGTTCGTGGTCGTGTCGAGTCGCGCGGCGCGCGCGCACGGCGATGAGGATGATGCGTTGCGCGCGCGGAGCGCGAGTGCGAGCGCGAGCGCGGCGCTGGGGGTGTGCGCCACGCGCAGGGTTGGGGCGCTGTCGACGTCGGGGAGGCGAATGCGTCTTCGGGACGTCTCGGCGCAGGGGTTGGTCAAGCCGCGCGGTATGACGGATGCGCAGTACGAACAGATGCTTCGGGAGCAAGATGAGCAATATAAGTTGTTTAGTGAAAAGGCGAAGAAGCGCATGGCGAAGAAAGGGCCGATGGAAGGGGATGTGAAGGGTACGAGCTCGTACGTGAGCACGCAGAGTTTAGGCGCGCCGATTGATGAGGAACCGAATTGGCGCGCGATGAAGGAAATGCCGTTCACGGTGTTTAATCAGGCTGTGGATGAAGGGAAAATTGCGAATTTTCAAGTGTGGGATCCGCCAGAGTTTGGGTGGTTTCCTCCAGCCGCGTTGCGAAAGATTCCGCGCGCGCGATATTATTTAGCCACGACGACGGATGGGAGCAAATATTACGTGAACACCATGACCAAGGCGTTGGACATTGCCGCGCGGGACAAGTGTGACCGATTTGGCACGTGGTATACGTATCATCAAAAGTGGAAGCCGGCAACGTATACCGGTATGGAGTTTTTGGCGTATTCTTTGGGCGGTTTAGCGTTCATGGTGGGTTCGATTTACTTGGGCATTGTTCGCAAGACGTCGGTGCCTCAGGATCAATTCCAGGCGATGCAATTCGCGCAGTCTCGCGCTGGGGCGCGTCGCGACGGTACGGTGGACGTAACTTTAGAAGATGTCGGTGGATTGGAGAATATCATTGAAGATTTGGAGGAGGTTGTTGCGTTTTTGAAGGAGCCAGAGCGATTCGCCGCCGTCGGCGCCCGCCCGCCGAAAGGTTTGCTCATGGAGGGCGGTCCCGGGGTGGGCAAGACGTTGATTGCCAAAGCAATCGCAGGCGAGGCGAAAGTGCCATTTTACTCCATGTCTGGTTCAGAGTTTGTTGAAATCATCGTCGGCGTTGGTGCGGCGCGCGTGAGAGATTTGTTTAAGCGCGCGCGCATCAACGCGCCGTGCTTGATTTTCGTCGACGAAATCGACGCGTTAGGGACGAAGCGTGCCGCAGCTGGCACTCGAGGCACGGAGGAGCACGAGCAAACGCTCAATCAGTTGTTAACCGAGATGGACGGTTTCACACCAGATACGGGCGTGGTGTTTATTGGCGCCACGAACCGTGCCGATTTACTCGACCCTGCGCTCTTGCGTCCGGGCCGCTTTGACCGCAAGGTTCGAGTGCCCCTTCCAAACGTCGAGGCGCGCGCCAAGATTTTGCAGATTCACCTTTCGAAGAGAAATTGCAACCCCGAAATTGACACCAAGCGTTTGGCGCAAAACATCCCTGGGTTGTCTGGCGCCGAGATTGCAAACATTTGCAACGAGGCGGCGGTGCATTGCGTGCGCAGAGAAGGCGAGCAAATTGAAGAAGATGACGTGTTACAAGCTGTAGATCGCGTCGTGAGCGGCATTAGACTCTCGCCGCACCCGAAAGACAGCCCATTGACGCGTAAGCTCGCCGTACATGAGCTTGGTCACGCACTCGTGCAGCACGTGCTTCACAAGAGCACTGGATTAATTGAGGACATCGAGCTCGTGTCCATCGTGCCTCGGGGATTTGAGCCGACGGTGACGTTGATTCAAAGAAAGCGTGACGAAGACTACATGTACCCAACGCGAGCGCGCATGTGCGAACGTATTCAAGTATTACTCGCCGGTCGCGCCGCAGAGAGCGCGATATACGGAGAAACTACGACGCGAGGCACAGAGGATATCATCGAAGCAAACGACGTGTTGCGAAACATGATTATCAACTTTGGTCTCGGGCAGCCAGGCATGTTGACGACGTACACGCATGATCCAACGTTTTTGAACCGGTCTGAGAAGCGCGTGGCGCGTTTAACCGGCGTCGTGTCCAAATCTGGTGAATTGAATAAGTTGGATGATTTAAAAGTCTTGGCTGGTCCTATTCGCGCGGCGTCGCGCGACCACTTTCAATACGCCGAACGTAAAATGGTGCAAATCTTAAAAGAGGGTGAAGACAACGCTCGTGCGATTATCGCCGCACATGTCGACGCAGTCAACGCCATGGCGGATAGGTTGATTGAACAAGAAACCTTATCCGTGGCAGAAATGGATGAAATCTTAGCTGCGCATCCGCCGACTGCGGAGTTCCCCAAGGTTGGACCGGACACGCCGGTGAAAATCCTCCCGAGCGAGAGCGATGAAGAGATTGAGAATTTGCGTTCGATCAGCGACCCGAAAGAAAAGCTCCGTGCGGCATCTAGATTTTACAACTTTTCTTTAGAAGATCTGGATCTCAAGGTTCGTGACCCGGTGGCGTGGAACAAGAAGCCAGAACTTGGCGATTTCACCGGCGTGCGCGGTTCGGGGAAGCCCAAGAGCGAGTGGAAACGCCTCGTGCCCGAGCGTCACAGCTGGCACTTTGCCGCCATGAAGGAGTTAGAGGAAGAACAACCAGGCTGGCGTCGCCGCGAACTTATTCGCATGACAAAGATTACGGATGATGAGCGTTCGGTGGAGTTGCGCGAGGTCATTTCAAGCATCGAGCGCAAGCGCGACGTCGACGGCGCTGAGTTGACTGAAAACGAATCCCGCCGTCTGTCGTTATGCCACGCCGAACTCAAGCACTACGAAGAGAAATGGAGTGGCGACGGATGGGACCCGCCCGAAGAACTTCTCACTAACGGTCGTCGTTTTGTGGATGACATCGACGACCTTCATCGCGAGTTTGAGTTTTGGCAAGACTTCCCCATGTCGTATCAACCCGAATTGTACAAGCTTGGTAAAACGGTTGATCGCCTCCTCGCGTCTTCGACACCGAATCCATCGTCGTCTGACGATGGCGTCGATGCCGCTTAGTTAGCCACGCACTAGCGTGATTGTAATTTGATTACAACGTACAAACAACAGAGGTATTAGTCTCACTCGTACGCACAACGATAGGATAGGTGGTTAGGCGCTGGAACCGGCGCCGCGAAACTTAAGTGCCTCTGCGCGCGCGCGATACCTCTCCAACACCTCATGCGTGACGTAGGACTTGCAAGAATAACACCACACGCTCAAATCTTCCCAGCTCAGCGCCGCGCACGCCGCATGCGATGCAGAATGCGCCAACATGCACCCGCGCGCGTACCGCCCGCACCCCGACGTCCCGCACGACAAACACGTCCACAACTCACGCCTCGCCCCACACGCCTCGCCGTCGCCGCACGCGCGCGGCGCGACGAGCGCATCAATATCCATCATCCCATCCTCGCGCACGTGCGCGCACCGCACGAGCCCCAACGCCGGTCCACCGCGGTCTTGCGCGCCTCCATCGAGCAGCGCATCGACGCACATTTGCACCGTCGCGTTCGCGCCGAGCTCGTCCACGCACGCGCGCGCCTGCGCGGCATCGAAGCCGTACACGCGCGTGAGCGCGTCCAGTACGCGCGCGGCGTCGGCGCTCGGCGGTTGCGTCACCATGGATGCACGCTTTGCGCCGACGAGTGATGTCGCGTTGCAGCCGGCGCCGCAACGCCAGTCGGCGACGCGCGCCCGCATCGCCGCCGTCGCACGCGCACGGACGACGGACGGCATGGATGGCTTAACAAAGTCTCTGCGCGCGCGCGCGCGCGTGTTGTCGATATTCAACAAGCGCCAAGGGGATTTCGAGACGCTCAAGGCGTATAACGACTACCTCGAACGCGTGGAGGAGCTGATCTTTAACCTGTCGGAGGGCATAGACGTGAGCGCCACGGAGCGAGTGTTGGCGGAATACAAGCGTGAGAATGCGACGGAGATTGCGTATATTAATGCGCGGTTGAAGGAGGAAGGGCAAGATGTGGTGTGCGCTATGGATGGGACGACGACGGAGGGGGATGGAGTCGCGGCTCGAGGCGTTTCGACGATGACGGTCGTCGCGCCCGTGCCGATACCCACGAGTGCGGTGCGACGAGGGTTGGAGAGCACGTCTTTGAATGGGTTTGATGAGAATACGGCGGAAGGGCGGCAAATGTTGGCGGATGCCATCGCGAAGGCGTGCGGGTTTGACTCGCGCGCGGTGGCCAAGGCGCGGTGCGTGCGAGAAGCGTTTGCGACGATTTGGGTGTAGCGTGTATAGTCAGGTGCATAGATACTGTACCGGTAGCGTAGTAGTGTAAAATAGACGAATGATTCACTTGATTGTGTGTGTGTGTGTGTGTGTGTGCTTTACAGCGTGCGTGTGTTGGTACTACTTGTTTTCGTTTCAGAAAATTAACAAAAATGGCGTTGATTGTCATCATCGCGGCATGAACTCAGATTCTGAAGGATCTTCCGGGATGACATCGTCGCTGAATTCACTGGTGCTCGCATCGAGCTCTTGGTACGCCGCGGTGACGGTGTTCAAGGTGGTTTCGGTGACCGATGACACATCGGCGGCGCGACGCGTGATGGTTTTTCGAGCCCACGAGAGCATACCCTTGTACGCGTCTGGAATGTTCATCGCCTTTCGCGCTTCCCGCTTGGCATTTTCATCGGTGATGGATTTTGTGAGGAGTTCGATCACCTTTCGGTCACCGTCCCACATTTCCTGTAATTCGGCCGCGGCGACCCAGGCGTTGTCGAGTTCCTTCTTCATCGCCGCGAATTCAACCTCAGACACGGCGTTGGCTTTGACATCCTTGAGTTCCGCCCTGGTGGATTCCAAATCCTTCTTGAGCATTAGCACCACCTCAGCGCTCGCTTCTCGCATAGCATCCGCTTTAATTGCCGCCGTCTTTGCCGCATCCAAGTCAGACTTCAACTTTTCATTCTCCGCAGTCATCGCCACGACGACGCGTTCGGCGTCTTCAATCTTCTTGACGAACGCCTCGTGTTGTTTGGCGACGTCGCCGTCGTTTGCACCCGAAATCGCAGACGCTTGCTTGATTTGCGCCTCGAGCGACTCGACTTCGGCGGCCCATTCGATCTTCATATCCTGCAACGCCTTGTCCGACGTCGCTTGGAGTGTGACGATGTCCACTTCGAGATCTTCGAGTTCCTTCTTCGTCATCGCCAACGCTTGTTCGCTCGACGCGAGCGCGGAT
>Ga0181553_10000316_pt1 | contig 41205 bp, 44 predicted proteins | sample 011ome_17_FD_133753 | JGI IMG/M metagenome (GOLD analysis project Ga0181553, IMG submission 133753) | Coastal salt marsh microbial communities from the Groves Creek Marsh, Skidaway Island, Georgia - 011502XT metaG (megahit assembly) | ecosystem: Environmental > Aquatic > Marine > Intertidal...
ATAATCTCCTTCGTCAAATTCGAGACTTTTAGAAGGGTAGATATCCGATTCAAATAGTATGCCTTGCGGCGACCAGTTTAAAACAGCACTTACGAGGTCATTTGAATAATTAATGGATTGTATCGACAGTTTCTCCCACTCTTCCTTATTATGAATAACCTGATAATCAACACCTTTATCCTCAAAACAAAAGTCAAGTACATAGGACAATCTATCCGTTAAATATGGCGTGTAAACAGTAATCATCTTTGAAAAGCTAAAGATACGCTTTTGTTTGAAGTTGCCAGTACCCTTGTCTAATTGTATTTAGCGAATAAGCCCCTCGTCAGTAAAACTGAAATAGCCTTTATTTGTGAGAATGAGGTGATCTAAAATTTTTATGTCAACCAATTGTCCGAATTGAATTAGTTTCTTGGTAATCTCTTGGTCAGCAGAGCTAGGTTTTAAATTACCTGAAGGATGATTGTGACATAAAATAATTCCAGATGATTTATGTTCTAAAGCAGATCTAAAAATGATTTTACCGTCAACGGCTGTGCCACTAATCCCGCCTTTCGAAATGTGCTCAAGAGCTTGAACTTTATTTGAGCGATCTAACAAGACGATATAAAACTCTTCATGCTCCAGATCTTGAAAACGATCCCTCACATGGAGATAAGCATCATTTGATGAAGTTATTACCGTTGGCGGTTTTAAGTCAGCGTTACTTCTCCACCTACCAAGTTCTAGCGCAGCTAATATCGTTACGGCTTTAGCTTCCCCCATGCCTCTAAAACGTAATAGATTCTGAAGATTGACACGACCTAATTTATCGAGATCGTTATCGAAGGCAGTTAGAATTTCTCTTGCTAATTGGACGGCTGATTTCTGTCGCGTACCGGAACCAATCAGGATGGCTATAATTTCGGCATTTGATAATGATGATCTTCCTTGTAAGATCATGCGTTCGCGTGGACGATCATCCACTGATAATTCCTTCAAAGGAATATATTCTTGTCTTGGGTTATGCATGCCCCAAATATAAAAAACTCGCTCCTAACGAAGCGAGTTTTAATCATTTTTTTGACGATTTTTTTAGAACTTTAATGACAATCCTAATGATAGCAACGGTCCACCAAGACCTAATTCAGTATTAAAACCAATATTGTCGGTGAAATAATATCTAGCGCCTAAAGCCACACGAGCAGATACCGGCAATAATGCTCCTGTAATACTGTCATCATTAAAATTCGGGTAGTCAGATGTAACACCAATGGTACGAATATTAGTTCCTGCACCAAATCCAACATAGGCATCTAATGATCCTGTTTGAACGAAGTGGTAGTTTGCGCGCAAGTGGATACGATATCTTCTGCTGAAAATTTTTGCATCATACGTTCTTACAACATTACCACTAAAATCTGTAGAATCAACAGTTCCTGATCCAGAAAGACTGTTATAAATAAAATCAATACCCAAACCGAAGTTATCCGCTAACATGTATTCAGCTCTTAAACCAGCAGGTCCAATTGCAGTTAAATTAACACCATCAATATCATTTTGATCGATAAAAGGACTGAAGAATGCCTTACCGAAGTTTGGATAGCCATAATATGGGTCAATGATAATGTTCCCTTCTTCAACCTGCGCATGAGCCGCATTGTTGAAACCAACTGTAGCGATCAAAGCCGCTCCAATAAATCCTAGTACTCTTTTCATAATTATAAATTTTAGTTTAATTTTTTGTTTTGCTTAGGTATGCAATTAATATACCGAAGTCGAAAACCAACAAAAAGCCCCCTATTTTGAATCAAAATAAGTAAAGACTATTTCCTAATTACGAACATAAAAAAGAAAGGTTACATTTTGTTTTTATTCGTTGATCGAAATTAATAGCAGTCAAAAATATCACTAATTTTGTGTTATGCGATATTTATCACTTTTACTTCTAATTGCAGCCCCTACCTTTGGTCAAATTCACAACCGTTTGATTAAAATGAATGTAGGTTTTAGTTCAGAAGCAATTGTGCATCAAAGTGATATTCGCGCCTATACAGACACGAGTGCGATTCCTTTTGAGTTTGTCTCGAGTTCGCCGACCGTCTCCTATTCGCATGAATGGATTCTTGGTAATGTGCTTTCCATTTCCGGTAAGGCTGGATTTCAGTATATGAATATGTACTATAACCATGAGCATTATGGTTCACCTTATGTGAACCTGAGTATAAACCCGGCACTTTCTATATTTTACAGAAATCGATTTGAATACTACATAAAATTGCAAGTCGGTGTGAATTATTGGATGAATCAGCCGGAATTATTGCCGGCGACTTTAAGGAGGTTGTTCCCTGAGAAATTTAACGTCTTTACCGGCTTCACTTTAGGAGGTTTTAACTATTATTTTTCAGACAAATGGGGTGCAAACTTGGAATTGTCGTTATGGTCACCTGAATTATGCACCTTTGGAATCTCCTACCGTTTTTTTAAAGGTGAGTTACCATCCATACAAGAAATGCAAGAACTTTAAATATGATAACCATGAAAAAAACAATTTTTTACAGCAGTTTCGGTATTCTAATGCTGGCCTGTGCCGCAAATGAGAATACAACGGGAGAAGAAACAGATCACAATCCAAGCACGAATACAGAAGTTGTTGAGAAAGTGTCAACAGATCAAACGAATGAAGGACCCGTAGCTAAAAATGTTTCCGCTGATGAATTTCATACAATGATTTCAGCAACACCTGGACAATTAATTGATGTTAGGACACCTGGAGAGTACAGTGGAGGAACCATTGATGGGGCGGTAAATATTGATTATTATTCGGATGACTTTAAGGCTCAAATTGCTGAACTGGATAAAAATCAGCCTGTATATGTTTTTTGCCGATCCGGAGGTCGTTCTAGTCAGGCGATGCAAATCTTCAAAGAAGAAGGTTTTACAGAAATATACAACTTGATTGGTGGTTATAGCGGATGGAATTATTAATTTTCAGGCTGAATAAAGCCGAAAGTTAATATGTCCGAAAGAATCACCTATTTCGTAGATGTCATTTTACCGTTGAGCATTCCGAATACATACACGTATCGGGTGCCTTTTGAATTGAATGAAGATATCTCGGAAGGATGCCGTGTGATTGTTCCTTTTGGGAAATCTAAATACTATACGGCGATTATTCGTCGAATCCATCAAGAAATACCACAAAAATACACAGCTAAATATATTGAAGGTGTTTTAGACATTACACCAATCGTCACACCAAAACAATTTCAATTATGGGATTGGTTGAGTGAATATTATATGGCAGATATTGGTGATGTCATGAACGCTGCTTTACCTGGAAACTTTAAACTAGCCAGTGAAACAAAAGTAGGGCTACATCCTGAATATCGGGAAAGTGAATCTGACCTGAATGACAAGGAATTCTTGATCATGGAATCGCTCGAGATTCAAGGTGAATTAACGTTAAAAGAAGTTAGTGAAATTCTAGGCATAAAGACAGTTCAACCGCTGATTAAACAGCTGATCGAAAAGAGAATCGCAATTGTCTCTGAGGAGCTCAATGCCAAATACAGTCCACGCTTTTCAACATTTGTAAAACTAAACGAAAGTTTAAGTAGTGAAGCCGAATTATCTCAAGCCTTAAACGCCTTAGAAGAGGATAAAAGAGCTGGAAAGCAAGTAGAAGCACTCTTAAAAATAATAGAATTAGGCGGATGGAAATCTGGCGTTTCATCAGTTCTCGCCAAACGCCTGTTGCTGGAAGCTGGCATTTCAGAATCCGCTCTAAAAACGTTGGATAAAAAAGGGTTCATCGATATCTATAAAGGAGAAGTTTCGCGACTTGAAACAGATGATGAAGCCTCTAAAACCTTAAAAGAACTTTCTCCCACACAAGAAGGTGCATATCGAGAAATTAAAGATGCTTTTCAAGAAAAAGCGGTTACCTTATTGCATGGCGTTACGTCCTCTGGAAAAACAGAGATTTATGTTAAACTGATACAAGAGCAATTGGACAAGGGTAATCAGGTGCTTTTTTTACTACCGGAAATTGCCTTGACCGCTCAATTAATAAACCGACTGAAGAGATATTTTGGCGACCTGGTAGGTGTTTATCACAGTCGTTTTAACCAAAATGAACGTATTGAAATTTGGAATAAGGTATTACAAAACGACCAATCTCAATATCGTATTATACTTGGCGCACGATCTTCCGTTTTTTTGCCCTTCGCTCAACTCGGATTGATCATTGTTGATGAAGAGCACGAGAACTCTTTTAAACAGTACGACCCAGCGCCCCGATACAATGGACGCGATGTAGCCATCCTAATGGGACACCTCTATAAATGTAAAGTACTTTTGGGCTCTGCAACGCCATCCATAGAATCTTTTTATAACGCCAAAGAAGGTCGTTATGGTTTAGTCTCTCTTTCTGACCGATTTGGAGGTGTGCAGTTGCCGGAAATCCAATGCGCGGACTTGGAAAAAGAGACCAAACGCAAAACAATGAAGTCACACTTCTCTTCACATTTGGTCACTGAAATGGAGGTTGCCTTGGAAAACGGTGAGCAAATCATTCTTTTCCAAAATCGAAGAGGGTATAACCCAGTTTGGTCTTGCGAGATGTGCGGCTGGACGCCACAATGTAAAAATTGTGATGTTTCGCTAACGTATCACAAGACCAGTAATGTATTAAAATGTCACTACTGTGGTTATTTTGTGAGTCCTCCTGCTTCCTGCGGAGGATGCGGAAGTCGTAAACTAAAAATGCTCGGTTTCGGAACAGAGAAAATTGAAGATGAAATCGCGCTTTATTTGCCTAATGTTCGTGTCAAACGAATGGATTTAGATACAACGCGCGCGAAAAATGCCTACCAAAAATTAATTCATGAATTTGAGAATAGAGAGATTGATGTGTTAATTGGAACGCAAATGGTCACAAAAGGACTTGATTTTGATAATGTCGGACTGGTAGGTGTTCTGAGTGCTGATCAATTGCTCAACTTTCCCGATTTTCGTGCATTTGAACGTTCTTATCAACTCATGTCTCAAGTTGCTGGACGAGCTGGACGGAAGAAGAAGCGGGGCAAAGTGGTAATACAGGCTTTTGATCCCAATCACTGGATCATTCAAAAGGTGATGGAACATGATTATATTGGCATGTATACTCAGGAAATCATTGAGCGAAGAAACTTTCACTACCCTCCTTTCTTTCGAATCATTGTGATTAGGCTAAAACATAAAAACAAAGACACTCTTGAAATTGGAGCGGCTACTTTAGGCAAGAAATTAGAAGCTGTTTTTAAAGATCGTGTGCTCGGTCCAGAAATACCGCCTGTCGGACGTATTCGAAATTATTATCTCAAAGAGATTCGTATTAAGTTTGAGCGAGAAGCATCTCCTAAAAAAGTAAAATCTATTCTTGCAGAGAAGATTGAGACTTTTCTTGCTGATCATGATTTTAGATCTATTCTTGTTGCCATTGATGTTGATCCGCAATAAACCCCTTTGAACCAGGTTTTATTTTTTCTATCTTTCGCACTTAAATAATTGAATGCGCGCTGTAATTTCATCCATAAAATTATTCTTCTTCGGGCTATGGTCTTTTCTTTCCATCGTCCTGGGTGCTATTTTGAATCTGATTCAAATACCAAATGGTATGGAATGGGTAGCAAAACACCTTTGGTCTCCTGTTGCCCTTTTTGTCATGCAGACGCGTATAAAAGTTGAGGGATTTGATAAAATCGACCCAAAAGAGAATTATCTCATCATGGCCAATCATAATTCATTTATTGACATCCCCGTTCTTTTCAAAACATTGCCATTCTACACCTATTTTATTGCGAAAAAAGAGTTGCGGAAAATTCCGCTTTTAGGTTGGTACATTAAAGCCTACGGAATGATTTATATTGATCGTTCAGATCGGACAAAGGCGAAACAAAGTATCGCTATTGCAAGCTCCTTAATTCAAAAAGGAAAACATGTCATTATTTTTCCAGAAGGCACAAAAAGTAAGGATGGGAATCTTGGACCGTTTAAAAAGGGAGGCTTTCATCTTGCTGCTCAAGCAGGTGTTCCGATTTTACCTATTAAATTGCACGGTGCACGGAACGTATGGCCCAATAAACAACCTTTTAACTTAGGCAGAGGAAAAATAGAAGTTGTGATTGCTGATCCTATCTACCCAGAGACGTTAGAAAATATGATTTTAGATGACCAGATCATGCACATCCGTAATATAATTGACAACCTGTAACTGGAATAAATGAAGACAACCATAAAGCATTACAACGAACTTTCTTTAGATGAGTTTCATGATATTATTGCGTTGAGAATTGCTGTGTTTGTCGTTGAGCAAGACTGTCCTTATCAAGAATTGGACGGAAAAGATAAAGAGGCATTTCATGTCATGGTTGAAAAGCAGGGTGTAATTCTAGGAACAACACGTATCTTGCCTCCAGGCGTAGCTTACGATGAACCTGCCATTGGACGTGTTGTGAGTGATCCTGAATCCCGCCATTTAAAAATTGGTCATATTTTGATGAATGCTTCGATGGAGTTTCTCGAAAAAACATACGGATCTCGCCTAGCCCGATTGTCTGCACAAACTCATTTAGTTAAGTTTTATGCAAAACATGGTTTTGTTTCTACAGGTAAAACGTATCTTGAAGATGGTATTCCGCATACGGAAATGCTCTTTCAGGAAAAAGAATAATCCTTATGGTCTTATTTTTGATTAAAGAAAACTAAATTCTCCATGAAGTTTGAATTACAACATATTGTTCCCGATCCACTAAAAGGAGAAGCCTTTTTAGCTGATAGTGTGTGGAATCAGAAGGTTGGTTTTGGTTCTCCTGAAAAAATTCTACTTAACGCAAGCAGTGGTAAAGGTAAATCCACGTTCATTAATATTCTTTATGGATTGAGAAAAGATTATAGCGGTGCGTTGATTATCAATGAAAAGCCGGTTGAACAATACTCCATTCATGATTGGATTGAGCTACGGCGAGGCGATTTGAGTTTCATTCCTCAGGACTTACAGTTATTTCATTCCAGTACTGTATTGGAAAACCTTATTTTAAAAAATAAATTGACGCATCAATATAACGAAAGCATTATCATTGAAATGCTTGAACGCTTGGGCATTGGAGACAAGATCTATCAATCTTGCGGTACACTCTCAATGGGGCAACAGCAGCGTGTCGCCATTATACGATCTTTGCTTCAACCTTTTACTTTTTTGTTAATGGATGAGCCTTTTAGTCATCTTGATGAAAAAAATACGGCGATTGCGATGAATCTGATTAATGAAGTGACAGAAGAGCGAGGAGCAGGTTATGTACTAACGAGTTTAGGTTCGAATCATGACCAAACATTCAATCGCGAATTAAACATCTAATATGTTAAGTCAACTCCTTTTTAAAAAGCGTAATACCTTGCAGTTCATTTTTGCAACTGCTGGTGCATTTATAGGCTTGACAGCATTATTACTCAGCGTTCAACTCATTCAGGATGTACGCGGATTCCAAAGTGCCGATGGCGATTTATTTGGGCCCAACATGGTCGTCATACAAAAGAAAGTGACGCGCCTCACTACATTTGGCATGAACAATACAGCTTTTACTGAAAAGGATATTGCTATTTTGGAATCTAAAGACTTTATAGAAAACGTTGCTCCTTTTCAGTCGGCAGATTTTAAAGTTGGCATATCGGAAGTAATAGGTGATGGTTTACCCCATTTTTACGCCGATATGTTTTTTCAATCGATACCTGATGATTTCATGGATGTGGACGTTGATTGGCAATGGAATGAAGAAAGCGCATTTATACCAATCGTTTTACCAAGAGACTTTGTCATGTTAATTAATTATGGCTTTGCTCAGAGTCAAGGCATCAATCAAATATCAGAGGATGTACTGATGGCCGCCCGATTGACCATTCACATGGAAGGAAATGGGAAAAGAGAAAAGATGATTGGTCGCGTGGTTGGATTTTCTCACAAAATAAGCTCAATTCTAGTTCCAGAGAACTTCCTTTCACAAGCCAATGATAAATTTGGTTCGGGAAAAAAAATGCAGCCAGGACGTGTGTTTATAGCAACGAATGATGACAGCTATGGGGCACTTGAAGAATTGATGGAGGACATGAATTTGGATATTGATAAGTCAGCCATAGATGTCGCCAAGATTAAGACTATTGTGTCGGTTGTTGTTGCCATATTTGGAACGGCAGCTTTAATTATTATGTTACTTTCTTTACTGGGATTTGTTCAGTACTCCCAACTAATTCTGAATAAATCAACCTATGAAATCCGAACCTTAATGCGCATAGGTTATCGGGTAAATGAAATATTGCGTTCTTTCATGATTCGGTTGTCCATCATCTTCGGTGTTATATGTCTAAGCTCAATTGGCATCATGCTTGCAATAAAGTTTTTATGGATCAATGTTTTTTTAGAGGATAATGGCATTCCAGCGGTTAATACATCCGTTTTACTGTTGATGATAACAGGTATTATTACTTTTATTGTCTTTATTGGAGCTAACTATGTTAACATCAGAAAAAGCATTATATCCTTGGGACAAGGGAGCTAATAAAACAAAAAACGTTAATTTTTTGTTAAAGGCATAACACATGGATATCTTTCTTCGTCTCTACAGTAAATTTAAGAAGAATTGCGTGCGATAAAATCACGATATTTGCACAATTGTTAAACAAAATACTTTTATGAAGCAACTCATTTTCATACTCTCATTTTTTACGATTACGTCAGGAATCGCTCAAGAAATCAAATTCAGTATTAGCGCTCCAGATACAACTATCTATATGGCGCGATACTTTGGCAAGAACACCTATTATGCGGATACAGCAGAATTAAAAAATGGAGTGGCTATTTTTGATGGTTCAAAGCACCGCGGAGGTTTATATGCTTTGATATTGCCAAATGGAAGACCGATTGATTTTATTATTGATGGCGAGCCTGCTATTGACATGGTAATCGGAGACATCAATGAACCGATTAAGACAATGGATGTAAAAAAATCAACCAATAATAAAGTCCTATTTGACTTCATGCAATACAACGGTAAACAGCGCGAAAAGGCGCAAGTTTTAAGTGATAAAATGAAAGAGGCGAAGGACGAAAAAACGAAAGATGTCATTAAAGAAGAGTATAAAAAACTAAACGACGAAGTGAAGGCCTACCAAAGTAAATTGGTAGAGAACAATCCAGATCGTTTTGTTGGAGTAATGATTAAAATGACAATGGACCCTGAACTACCTGAGCATCCGCGGGATGAAGCAGGAAATATTACCGATTCTAACTATGTTTATAATTATTACTTAAACCATTATTGGGACAATGTGGATTTGACAGACTACCGTGTTGTCAACTGTAAGGTTTTCCACAATAAATTAGATAAATACTTTGCTAAAAAAGGTTCTTTTTTAAATCCGGACACCGTTATTGTCTATGCCAAAAAATTAGTTGACAAAACCGATGCTGAAGACCAAACGAATAAAGTTTTTCAGTATGTGGTTCACCACATCACAAATAAATACGAAAGTATGCAAATTGTGGGAATGGATAAAGTCTTTTATTTCATGGCTTCAAGCTATTATTGTACACCTGAACCAAAAGCTTACTGGATTACAGATGACTATAAAAAGAAAGTATGTGAAAGACGAGAGCACATTGGTAGAACGCTAATTGGCAATCCAGCTATTCCTTTGATTCTGCCAGATTCAACAGAAAAAAAATGGATTAATTTCTATGATCTTAAAGGCGATTATACAGTACTTTATTTCTGGGATCCACATTGTGGCCATTGTAAAAAATCAACTCCTAAACTACAAACCTTGTATGAGGAGAAGTTTAGAGAACGAAATGTTCCGATCTATGCCATTGGCAAGGCTTCAGGGGATGACTTTGAAGATTGGAAAGCATTTATTCGCAAACACAATTTAGAGTTTGTAAACGTAGGCGTAACCGATAGTATTTTTAATATTGTCACTGATACAAGCGCTGCTGGAATAGCTAAAACCTACAATCTGGTTCAAAACTATACGACCGTGCAGAGTTTAAACTATGCAGACACTTATGATGTATACTCCACCCCTAAGATTTTCTTATTAGATGGAGATGGGCGTATATTGTACAAACAAATATCAATCGGGCAATTAGAAGAGATCGTAGATGGCTTAACAGGCCATGCAGATGATGAAAAACTATTCCCAGTTGAAGACCCTGAAAATGGGTTGGATCCGGAGACAGAATAACAACCACAATTAATGTAATAACGTAAAGCCATTGGTCAGTGATCGATGGCTTTTTTTGGTCATAAAATTGAGATTAAAGCGCTTTAAAATCCATTGATTGAACAATTTTTAGCATTCATGAATTTTAAAACTAAGTATTTACACTTAGATTTAGGTATATAGACGTATTTTTATATCGAATTTTTATTTACCTTTGTAGGGAGATAATCTGGGTTTGTCGAAATCTAAAGAAATCAGAAATACTTCGTTTAATTAAACGTAAAAGATTGCTTAAATTTGTAATAAAGATAGATAAGAGCAACGGTTCTTATTTTACAAAAGCATTTAATGATAAGGGAGTAAGTAAGCTAGAGTAGAAGATGTATATTTTTACTTTTTCATAAGTTTTGGGTTAATGAAGAATTCTTCGAAAAGCTACTTACTCCTTCTTTTTTGACTTAAAGTCAAAAAGAGAAAAGGCACAGGGGGCATCTGATTACAGTAGATATTACTTTTTCATAAGTTTTGGGTTAATGAAAATTCTACAAAGGATGTCCCCTTCTTTTTTACCCTCCCTGCATAATATATCCCAGAAAAATCCGTTCAAACATTAACTGTAAGCTCGATTACCTAAATACGACGAACAGTTGAATAGGGGGAGTGAAGCGTGTTTTATGGTAATCTCTTTTCATAGGTTTTGGGTTTAATTGTTGGAATTACCATCGCGCCATCACTCTTCTTCTTTATCGTTTCAAACTATCCAACACTCCTTCTTTTCCGACATTTAAATCAACATAAGTTGAGATCCCATCGACGGTTCCCTTTTCTGTAAATTGCCAGAGTAACATTGTTGGGTAATCGATTAGACTGAGTTCTTTCGAATATGAAGCTAACCAAAGATCTTCTTGAGCGAGAACAGAAGTCCTTAGGTAATCATTGTAAAAGCTGATATACGTATATAATATCGGACGCGTTCCAATGATCGCTTCTACCCTATCATAAAATACTTGAATAGAGTCTGCCAAGGCTTTAGCACTTTGACCCTGATCTACTTCCACGTCAATAACGGGGCGTAATTTAAAATTATAGAATTGAATGGTCTCGGCAAAAAACGCTGCTTGTTGACGCGCCGAAGAAGCCGGATGGAAATAGTGATAAAAACCGAAAGGTATTCCTTTCTCGCTAAACCCTTCTGCGTTTATGTCATATCTAGAATCAATGAAGTCAACACCTTCTGTTGCTTTAACATAAGCGAATTGAACAGAGTCTCCCCCACTTTGCATTTGAACAAGATTGTCATAATTTATCTTCCCTTGATGATGCGAAACGTCTATACCAAGAACGGGGAAATCCATTGGTCGATCCACACCGAGATCATCATAAAAAAAAGAGTGCTTTTTACTTAAAAAAAGAAGGTAAATAATTGCTCCTAAAAATGCAGCTCCTGCAATAAACAGAAAAAAGGATTGAAACGATTTCTTTTGCTTGCGTTTTCTTCTCACGCGGCTAGATTTGGATTTTTAAGCCATCATAGGCCACGAAAACATTTTCAGGAAGTTCTTTCTGAATATCTTCATGTTTCCCCATCAAATGGCTTAAATGGGTCAAATAAGCCCTTTTTGGACCGATTGATTCAATTAATTCCAGTGCTTCGTCCAAAGTGAAATGAGACATGTGGGGTGTTTTTCTCAAAGCGTTGATGACCAATACTTCCGAACCGTGAATCTTATTCATTTCAGACGGTGCAATCGCATTTGCATCTGTGATATATGTAAAATCCCCTACCCTAAATGCTTTTACAGGTAATTTATAATGCATGACGTCAATTGGAATTACCTTGATGCCTTGTACGGTAAATGGCGAAGACTCAATTCGATGCAAATTAACCTGAGGAACACCTGGATAGGGTTTATCGGTAAAAACATAATGATATTCTTTCCTCAATCCAATTTCCGTTCGTTCAGACGCATAAATCTCGACTGGTTTTTTAGCTTTGAAATTAAATGCCCGAATGTCATCCATTCCTGAAATATGATCTTTATGTTCATGAGTATACAGAACGGCTTCCAGATGCTTTACTTCCTCATTCAACATCTGCTGTCTAAAATCAGGCCCAGTATCGACAACAATGTTGATATCATCGATCGACATCATAATTGAAGTGCGCAAACGCTTGTCATGTTTATTCTCAGATTGACAAACTTCACATTCGCATGTAATAACCGGAACTCCCTGAGAAGTTCCTGTTCCAAGAAATGTGACTTCCATTTTTTTCATCTGAATGCGCGCTCTTATTATTTTCTACCTAAATAATATCGATATCCAAAACCGATACTCCAATACCGTGTAATCCCTTCATAATTTTCGGGTAATAATTCGGAGATTGTACTGACACAAATATCTTCGCTTTGGAATTGATGAAAATAGAGTGCATAACCTAGAACCATACTAAAACCATGTTCTGAATTTTTATCTGTGAGCATTACCATTTCTACTTGCGGTTCTAGGAAATAAGTTGAATTAATGTGTTGCCCGTCATGCACTACTCTGCAAGAGTCATTAAAGGCCATTAATAAAGAATATCCCCCTCGTGCACTAAAAGAAAAAGCAACGCGCTCTGTGGTAAATTTCTCATAACCTACGTGTAAATAGGCGCCCGGCATTTGCATACCACCTCCGATATCGTTATTGTTAAAAGCAAAAGGATTGATTGTAAAAAAGTTATACTTCAAACCTGCACCAATCGTAAGACCTTTATAAACATTGTACCGATAATCAACACCAGCGTTTAACAAACCTTCTAAAACACGCTCAAACGCTTGATTTTTCGGACGTGCAGGCACACCTAAATCAAGGCTAAAACTTCCTTTGGGAGTAAAGCTTGGTGTTTGAGCGAATGCCGAACTAAATAATAAAACTGCTGCAAGAAGTAATAATGTGGGCTTAATCTGTTTCATGATCAATTACTTGTAAACGCGTATTTTTCTTAAAATTGAGTGGCTCTCTGTCTTTAAAGATATATAATAAATTCCATCACTTAAATCATCTACATTAAAATCTATTATCGTCTGTCCAGCTTCTACCAACTGATCTAAGATGGTTCTTACCGGTTGCTCTTCTTCATCTAATAATTTCATTTCTACATGCATATTAGGAGACAAGTCCAATAAAAACTGCGTCGAGTTTTTATAATTATCATAACGTGAGGTTGTCAAATTAATTTCACTTTTAGCAACCATCTTGCCTCTTTTAAGTCTTTTTAATAGAATTAGATAACTGACGATCAACAAGAATAAGGCAGCGGAAACATATAAGGCTCCTAATAACATATCATACTTACTTGCGTCTCCCATCTTATAGTGTTATTACGTTATCAATTTTTGAAACCGCCTTGTAGCGATTAATAATATCCTCTGAATTTAACATCATTTCTTTTATGCTAACCGAAGTATACTTCCCATTACTAGAAGGCTTTGTCGTTATTTCAGCTGTCTCGCTAAAACATCGCTTGATCTGCTGAATCTTAGCAGGATCTTGCTTGACAATAAATTTATAAAAGTATACCGAAGGGTATTCTTGGTTATCTAATAATTCTCTTAATTTTTGATATTCATCAGCCATTTGCAATAATTTTATTCGCTCTAAGGCAAGCATTGGTGATTGCACTATTTACAAAGGTATGATCCCTCAATTCTACCTTGATTTTTTCTCGGATCTCCTCATCCGTATTGAGTCCACTTAATGATTTTAATAGCGCATATAAATCAAAAGGATCGGACATTTTAATTTCACTATCCGCTAGCTCTTCTTCACTATCTGGTAAGTAGGTTTGCAGTTTAAGACAAATGGTCACTTGATGTCTATAAAGTATTCTTAAATCGTCAGCTAAACCTTCAAACGTCTCTGCGTCTGTAATAATTTTCTTTAGCTCCAGCTCTTTTGTTATTCTGTAATTTAAAAAATCTTTAAGACTTAGATTTTCATCCGCAACCTCGAGCTTAACGGAATTTGCCTGTTCAATGGGTTCTGAATTTTGATTTTGTCTTGAAGCCTTTTTAATCGCACTTAGGATAAGTTTTGGATGCGGAATTAGTCGCAAAAATTTTTGCTTTAATTCGAATAGCACATTTATCGATTCATCCTTAATAATCATCGTTACAAATTTAACGCAATTTTACAGCACGGCCGCTTCAATGTGTTCTAAAAAAGGAAAAAAGTGACCGAACTTATCTCTACCCAATTATTCTCCTTAATTCCGTAATTTTGCATCATGATTGAGCATTTGGATTATATCAGTCGATTAAGACAAGAAATGAAGGTTCTTCCCGGTGAAGCAGCTCATTTAGATATGCTCCCTATGCGTAAAACAAGTTCAGAGGCTTTGAAAACAGCTGCAAACTATCGCTTATCTGCTGTTTTGGTTTTGATTCATGCTATTCATGGAGAACCGCATATCATCTTGACTCAACGTAACCAATACGACGGAAAACATAGCGGCCAAATAAGTTTTCCTGGAGGGAAAATTGAGCCAAACGACCCTGACACACACTTTACAGCGTTGCGTGAAACAGAAGAAGAGATCGGTATCAATAGTGATGCAGTTGAAGTTATTGGTCAATTAACTCAAGTATATATTCCAGTTAGTAATTTTCTTATTCATCCGTATATCGGTTTTGCTCCTGATCAAATCAATCCCACACCTGACCCTAGAGAAGTTTCAAAAATTATTCACTGTTCTACTTCCGCGCTATTAGCTGAAACAAATCGTATTGAGACCAAAATAAAATTGGACAACGGTATGATTTTGAAAAATGTTCCCGCCTTTAATTTTGAGGGTCATATTGTTTGGGGCGCAACAGCTATTATTCTCAATGAAGTTAAACAGCTAATTACCAGAATCGTCTAGAAACAAAAAGGCCAGCTCGATAAAATCGAACTGGCACTTATTCTTTTTTAAAAGTTGCGTTACTTATTCTTCGCCAAATTTTTCAATTACTTCTTGTGTTACTCCTGTATTTGAAAAACCACCATCATGGAAAAGGTTTTGCATCGTTACCATGCGCGTTAAATCAGAGAACATCGAAATACAATAATTTGCACAATCCAGTGCAGAAGCATTTCCTAATGGCGACATTTTCTCTGAGAAATTAATGAATTCATTAAACCCTTTCACTCCACTACCAGCAGTTGTTACAGTCGGTGATTGTGAAATGGTATTCACACGAACTTTGTTTTTCTGACCGAAGTGGTAACCAAAGCTTCTTGCGATTGATTCTAAGAATGATTTATTGTCCGCCATATCATTATAGTCAGGAAAAACGCGCTGCGCTGCGATGTAGGTTAACGCCAGGATTGATCCCCAGTCATTCATAACATCTTTTTGATATGCCGTTTGCATTACACGGTGAAATGACATACCAGAAACATCCAATCCTTTCATTGTCCAATCATATTTTTGATCGGTATAGTGTCTTCCTTTTCTCACATTTACTGACATGCCGATCGAATGCAGGATAAAATCAATCTTTCCACCTAAGATCTCAACGGCTTTATCAAAAAGATTTTCTAAATCTTCCATATTCGTTGCATCTGCTGGAATAATTTCAGAATTTGTTTTAGCTGCGAGGTCATTGATCTCTCCCATTCGCATAGCGATTGGTGCATTTGTTAATACAAAAGTTGCTCCTTCCGCATGCGCTTGCTCTGCTACTTTCCAGGCAATTGATTGCTCATTCAAAGCTCCGAAAATGATTCCTTTTTTTCCTTTTAAAAGTCCGTTTGCCATAATATTTATTTTAAAAACCGAAGTCTTATCGATTCATTGTTTCTATTTAGGATCACAAAAATAATAGATTATCTTGTATTATCGCTACTATTTAAACATTGACCAAATACCTAGTCCGATTAGCGCCGCGGCAGCTACCCATGATGCAATTGATCCGATCTTTAATCCTTTGGCTGCTGATCCTAAATTACCAATAAACTCATTTTTTGATTTAACAGAAACAATGAAAGGATCACTTTTATCCGTTGGATTTGCAATTTCCAAATATCCATCTCGATCATTTGCTTGACCAACAACAAATAAAGGGGTACCCACCCTTATTCCCCGCTCTGTGTAACGATAGCCGATTGTTCGAATCCCTTAGTTTCCGCCACCAAAACCTATTTTAAAGCCTTTGATACTAATATGCAGTCCATTGGTTTGAGGCTCGCCTTTTTCAAACTTTGAAAACAATTGCTCATCATGAAATTTTGACTTGGCAGGGTCTATTGCAATAAAACCGGTTTCATCTTTCACACCAAAACCATTGGCCCAAATTTTATTATCGGAAACCGTATCCTGCTTTTTGACCCAACGCTGCTCCATTGTTCCATCAGACTTTTTCTTTTTTTCGAGTCTTTCGTATTCATGAACCACTTTAGAATGGATATATACAGCTTCTTCCCCAGATAGATCAGCAGTTATGGGGTTTTCAGAGTATGCTTTCCCTTTCACTTCCACCATATGCGAAAAGCTGCCACTACCCATTGAATTCGTAATAGCGGTAAAATTCTCTTCAATATCTTTTATGCGAGTGTATCCATTAAAGACAGAGTCGCTGACTTTCCTTCTTTTTTTCCTTTCATAACCCAAAGTATCAGTCCTAATATGGCCAATACTCCTGCACCGATTAAATATCCCATTTTTATAAAAATTAATTAGACACCTGAAAATACACATTTTTTTCATGCTCCTTTTATTCAAATGCGATCTTCGAGCATTTTTTTTTCAACTAAAAAGGATAATGGCTGTTATAAATGATGAAGCCTATCTGAGGTAGTTTAGTTATTGAAATTGAAATGTCGTATTTTTGTGTAATAATATGAGTGAACAAGAGTCCCCTAAGAAAGAAAATGCTGATTTCCAAAATCCGATTGATCCGGATAAGGTAGCAGAAAACCCACATTCATTAGAATATGGTCATCATGTAGGGAGCGCGGCGATCAAGGCAGAAGATGTTGGTAAATTAAAAGGTCGTGCCTTGACTGCAATGGAGCATCAAACAGACCAGCAATTGACGCAACTGTATGAGCAGATGCAGCTATTGGCTGAGCAAGCGAAAAAAATCAATCAGCGTAAAGCTATCTCTGAGCGCATCTATTCAGCTAATTTTCGATTTGATCCTATTATCAATCATATCTATTATTTATATCAGGATAATGATGGATCACATGTCCTATCCATTATAGCGCCGAATGAATGGGGACGTTCAAGAAAAAATGAATATCATTATTTGGCGCAGGTTAAGTTGCTTGCGGATCACACATGGGACATTCTCGATACTGCAGAAGATGCAGACCTTTAAAAAAATTACTTTTTAAGTTTCCCTTTAAAATAATAGGTTGTTCCCGTATCATTTCGAATGGCCCAACCATTTATCGTTTGGGCTTCCAATTTTACTTCCCATTTTAGTACAGCACCAGAATCATGATTGCTTGTTGTTTTGATCTCAATGACATTGCCGTTAGCTTCTAGTTTGTTTGAATGATAATTTGCTTTTGAAAACCCGTTCAAATTACTGAAGTCCGAAAAAAGTTGTCCTTGCTCTAAATATATGTGACCTTTACTTTTTTCAATCCTACCTGAAGCGTTTACCTCCTTTAGTTTGACATTATAAACCGCTTCATGAGTGTTGACAGTCTCTTTGATCAAACTATTTGAGAAAAATATTAGAACCAGCAAATAGAACATGTGCATAACGCGAAAGATTAGCTGAAACAAGAAAAAAAAAAAGAAGCGTTTTGTATACACAAAACGCCTCCACCTAACTTTTAGCTATGAAACTAAAATTACATTGAAGTAATTTTGGATTCTGTACAAAGATAATTTCTTCTTTTCAATAATTGTTAATTTCTTCGATAAGAAGTTGATTTAAATCGTTTAAAACAAAAAATCGCCTTTCCAATATTGGAAAGGCGATTTCTTTATAATATAACTATGATATTTCTTAGAACTCTACTGTGAACTCAACACGTCTGTTGTTAGCTCGACCTTCACGCGTATCGTTTGTATCTTTTGGCTTCGTTTCTCCAAAACCTCTAGATGTTAAACGACCAGCATCAACACCCTTTTTAACTAAGTACGCTTTTACAGCTGCTGCACGTTTTTCTGAAAGCAACAGATTCGCTGCATCATCACCTTGAGCATCCGTGTGTCCGTCAATCGTTAACTTGTAATCAGGGTTTTCATTCATGATATCTGCAACGTTGTTTAAGATACCGTATGAACGTGTCTTAATAACATCTCTACCAGACTCAAACTGAATTCCTTTTAATGCTTTCTGGAATACTTCTTTCGTTTCCTCTGCAATTTCAGGACATCCCATATTTGATTCAACACCTGGAATAGTTGGACATTTATCAACGTTATCTGCGATACCATCTTTATCTGTATCAGGACATCCGTTTAATTCTTTGATTCCAGCTTTTTCTGGACACTGATCTTCAGAGTCAATGATTCCATCTCCATCGGTATCAGGACATCCGTCAAACTTCTCAAGGCCTGGTGTATCAGGACACTTATCCTCGTCATCAACGATTCCGTCACCGTCTCTATCTGGACAACCTTGTGCAGAAATAACTCCTGGTACTTCAGGACACTCATCTTCAGCATCGGTAATTCCGTCACCATCTGTGTCAGGACATCCTTCCATTTCTTCGATTCCAGGAACCTCAGGACATTTATCTAAGTAATCAGCGATTCCGTCTCCATCTGTGTCAATTGGACAACCAACCTCATCAACAGATACACCAGCTGGTGTTTCAGGACATTCATCCTTCTTATCAGTAACACCGTCACCATCAGTATCAGCTGCTTCTCCTAACAAGTATACAATTCCTAACTGGTGAATCATGAACTGATCCCATCCAGCAGAGAAACCAGCATAACCATCTTTAGAGTCACCATTTGTATGACCATAAAGCATTGTATAGTTAAGTCCCCACTTGTCGAAGATCATATATGTAGCACCTAAACCAGCATTTAATGTTAAATCTGTTTGAGGTACTGTATTGAACGCTACATCAGTAAAAACTGAAGCGTTCGCATAATCAGCTATTCCCGCTCCTACAAAAATATAAGGTTGAATTTTTGAAGTTTCTGGTAAAATAAATCCATTGTGAAATTTGAAGCGAAATTGACCATTAGCCTGAAAAAGGTTTGCACCAAAGCTTGGTCCTTGTGCTTGGTCATAACCAAAAGCACCGTAAGTACAAGAAGCACCAACATCAAACATTGGAGTTAAATAGTAGCTAAAAGTAACACCACCTTGATTTCTCCATGTCTTACCAATATCAAAAAATTCTGCATTCAAATCACCGTAGTAATCAGAAAGTCCCAAGTGAGCGGAAATTCCAAATCGTTGATCAGCTGTTTGACCGTACACTGACCCAGTGATAAGGACAGCGGCAAACAGACTTAAAAATCCTAGTTTCATTCTCATAGTTTTATAAATTGTTGTCCACAAATTTAAAAGAAAAAATTTGTTTCTCTTCAATTGTTTGTAACGAATACGGGTTTTTACAATTATTGGACACTTAATCGCATGTTAAAAACGTTAATAAAACAACATTTTCTGCTTGAAATAAAACCGTCAAACACTTGAAAAACAACATGTTAACACTTTTTGTTGGGCGCGAAATAAAATAACGAAAGATTGTTAACAAAATCGCAATAATTTTCAATTACATCCGTTGCGGAACATCAATACCGAGCAAATGTGTTGCTGATTTAATAACCTTAGCTACTTGAGCACTCATTTGGAGCCTCATTTTGCGCAAATTGATGTCCGGTTCATTTAACATGTGAATGTTTTGCCAGAATGAATTATACAGTTTACATAAATCATACACATATTTGGCAACCATGGCTGGAGAAAACTCCGTTCCAGCCTGGTGAATCACTTCAGGGTATTCAGCTAAATGTTTGATGATTTCCTTTTCAACATTTTCAAGATTCGCAGATAATTCAACATTTCCTTCGAAATCTGATTTTCTTAATACCGAAGATATTCGCGCATGCACGTATTGTAAAAATGGTCCTGTATTACCGTTTAATTCAACCGACTCATCGGGATTAAATGTCATTTTCTTTTGCGGATCAACTTTTAATAGGAAGTATTTTAATGCTCCCAGACCGATCATATGATATAAGCCTTGCTTTTCTTTATCCGTCATTCCATCAATATGACCTCTTTCTTCCGTCATTACGCGAGCCATACGAACAACTTCATCCACAAGGTCATCTGCATCTACAACAGTCCCTTCTCGAGATTTCATTTTCCCCACCTCTCCCTTATCGTTTCTCAAGTCTATCATCCCATAAGAAAGGTGATGACAATTCTTCGCCCAAGTATATCCTAATTTTTCAAGGATAAGGAATAGGACTTTAAAATGATATTCTTGTTCATTCCCCACGGTATAAACAATCCCATTCAAATCAGGATAATCTATCATTCTTTGTTGAGCGGTACCAATATCCTGTGTTACATATACAGCGGTGCCATCTCCTCTTAATACGAGTTTTTCATCTAATCCATCTTCCGTTAAATCTATCCAAACGGAGCCATCATCTTTTCTAAAGAAAACACCTTTTTCTAAACCTAGATCAACCATCTCTTTACCGGTTAAATAGGTGTCAGATTCATAATAGAGTTTATCAAAGTCAACCTCTAAGTTTTCATAGGTCGTATTAAAACCTTTATAGACCCAATTATTCATTTTTGTCCATAAGGCCACTGTCTCCTCATCCCTCGCCTCCCAACGCTGAAGCATAAGCTTGACCTCCTTCATTAAGGAAGTATGATTGTTGACTAGCTTTTTAATCTTATCTGCAATTCCTTTTTGGGCTTTGGGGTCATCTGCCTTGCTATCGTGTACTCCTTGAAGCTTTTTATACTCTTCAATAACAGCTTCTGGGGCTTGTCCAAAATCCCCTTCTTGCCACTTATTTAATACGGCAGCTGTTTCAATCTTTAAAGCTTTGTCAAACTCAACATAATATTTACCGACAAATTTATCGCCTTTCAATCCTGCTTCGGATGGTGTTTCACCATTGCCAAACTTCTCCCAAGCCATCATACTTTTGCAAATATGAATACCGCGATCATTAATGATTTGTGTTTTAACCACGTCATAACCGTTGGCTTCTAAAATCCGTGATACTGAAAAACCCAGAAAGTTATTTCTTAAATGTCCTAAATGTAACGGCTTATTTGTGTTGGGAGAAGAAAACTCAACCATCATTCTTTCATTGCGCTTGCTAGCCGTTCCGAATTGCTCATCAGCAATGATATCATTCAATCTACCTAACCAATATCGATCGGCAATCACTAAATTAAGAAATCCATTGACGGCTTCAAATCGAACAATGAAATCCAATTTTTGCTGCAATAGTTCACCGATCTCCTCACCTACCATTTGAGGTGATTTTTTGGCCGGTTTTACAAGAGGAAAAACCAATAATGTTAAGTCCCCTTCCATATCCTTACGTGTCTTTTGAAATTGAATTAATTGTTCTCCAATTTCTGTTTCGTAAGAAGCTCCCCATTCCTTTAGGATAGCTGATATTTCTTGTTCAAGATTCATTCAAAGTTTATTTTCTATGGCCGAAGCCGTTGATTTCAATATTTCATAGGCCACTTCAGCCATTCGATTAATTTTGTTGTCTAAGCACGGGTTGATCTCTACAAATTCAATACAGCTTGTTTTTGGCCATTTAGCAAATTCAATTAATAATTCTTGCGCCTCTTCTGGATTTAAACCATTTAGCACTGGTGTTCCTGTACCTTTTGAGACCACATCACAGTCCATGCTATCGACGTCAAAAGAAATATACACCAAGTCGCAAGCAGATAGTTGCTGCTGGACTTCCTTGATTACTTCCTTGACTCCTTTGGTCCTCACCTCCTCGACTCGAAAGTTTTTAATATTATTCCTCTCAATAAATTCGTCCTCAGGTTTTTCGGTGTCACGAACGCTAATAAAGATCAAGTCCTCTGTTTTTAGCTTTTTCTTGACGCCTCCAATTTCTTTTAACTCCTCCCACATATTCTCAGCGCGTTCATCAGGACTATTGATCTGACTTTCGCGATTATCTGCACCTAATGCAACCGCTAGTGGCATTCCATGCATATTTCCGGACGGCGTTGTGTAAGGCGTGTGCAAATCGGCATGCGCGTCGATCCAAACAACTCCCAACCGTTTGTTAGGAAATGCTTTTTTAATACCGGCTATTGTGCCCGCAGCGCAAGCATGATCGCCAGAAAGCACAAGTGGAAAATCGCCTTGAGCGTATATATGTGTCATAATATCGACCGTATCGCGATATACACTTGCCAATCCATCAATACGTCGAGCAAATTCAAATTCGGTCGGTTCGTCAAGCATATCGTTTTGATCTGCTACAACAAAACGTTCGAATCGTCCAAAAAAATCATCTTTCTGTTTTCTAGCTGCTACTTTTAAGGCACCTATACCTAAACTTGCCCCTCTCGTTCCTGCACCTATCTCACTCGTGTTTTCTATAATCTTGATTTCTCCCATAGCCGTTGAATTCAGGAACAAATTTAACCTTTTCATACAGATTCGCCTATCATCTTGTAGATTTATCTGATGAAAATAGAATTCTGTTTAAGAACTGATAAGAGGCAAGAAGTGAAGTGATTATCGGATAAAATTCTATATTTGACGACGATCAGCCAAATTATTTAAAGTCAAATGAAACGAATTTCTTTCCTACTTGTACTTCCTTTTTTCACGATTCTTATTGGCTGCGGTCCTGATACGATTCAAGAGGGAGAAGTCGAATACGTTATCACTTATCCAAACATTGAAGCGAGTGGTTTTATGGAGGCAATCTTACCAAAAAGCATGACCATTGTTTTCAAAGGAACTAAAATGAAAACGCTCATTTCTAAAGGGGAAATCTTCTCAACTGAGGTTGTTTCAGACGAAACAGACAGGAGTATGGAAATGCGTTTTGATATGGGGGATAAATTATACTATACCCAACTTACTGAAGATGACTTAAACGAACTTTTACATTCTCAGCCCAATTACGAAATCTCTAAAACATCTGAAAGTGATAGCCTTGTTGGCCTATTCGCTGAAGCGTATTCGGTATACTCACCAGATGATACGGTAACTTATAATAATGCATGGTTTACAATGGCGCTTGCTCCACAAAATGCTACATGGTTCTCTTCATACAATGAGATTAAGGGATTTCCTTTGGTTTATGATGTTGAACGTTACGGCGTATTTATGCATGTAGAAGCAATCGACTTTAGAAAACGTGAAGTCAAAGATTCCGAATTTGATCGTGATCCATCTTTAGAGGCGATTTCCTTTGAAGATTATGAATTCGAAGTGCAAGAGCTCTTTGATATTCTAATGGAATAATCAACGATTTTTCTCCCTTTTTCTTATTGGATTATTGGACTATCAATTTCTTTCGAATTGATTTCTCCCCGTCTGTAATATCAACGAGATAAGTACCTTTTGGCAACGCATCTATCGCAATCGAAACCAGTGATGCTTGAACCCGTTCTTGTCTATAGACCAACTCTCCTATAATGGAATAAATACCAATCTCAGTTTGCTCCAGCGCATTTGGTTTTATATCTCCAAGGTCAATAAATACTTGATTGGTCGCTGGATTAGGAAAGACAAGAATGTCCTGTTCATTTGCAAAAGTTGCAATGCCAATATTCGATGTTGGCGCTGATTGAAACAATTCTACACCACCCCGGCGATTTCCAAGCGCCAATTCCAATCGGTTATCATCAGTGATATTAGCAACAGCAGGTGCTGTATGAGAGCCGATGGCAATATTATCCGTTATAGAGTCAACAAGATTAAACGACCCCTCCAAATTATCATCGATATCGCTGTAATAATAGAGATAACCGCGTTTAGAGCCGATTAATAAATGATAAACTCCGTCAATATCAATAAACTCAGGAACTGCATAGCCTTCGATAAATTCAGCTCCTGAAACATCTACGTTTCCTAAATTGGATGAAATTAAATCAAAATTGTACGTACCCACCCCTGTATTCTCATAATAATGCAATTTTCCTGATCGTCTCCCGATAACCAAATCTTGATCGCCATCACGATCTAAATCTACCAATTCAGGATAAACGAAAGTACTTTCCAAAATAGGCGCTCCATCAGCATTAGTGAGCAAAGTAAAGGTGTTAAAGATAGCTGGACTTCCTTCACCACCGGTATTCTCTAAATAATAACAATACCCTTCATATTCTCCTAAAATCATATCCTCGTCTCCATCCCCATCTAAATCTCCAAAGGTCGGATATAACGCTAAGGTTTCGCCTATGCCCATCGTTGAGATATCCTCATAATCATCTGTTATTAGTTCGTATTGAGGAGCATCTGCTGTTCCTACATTTTCATAATATGCCATTTTTGAAATGAGATTTCCTGTTACGGGGTTATACTGTCCAAGAGAACTTACAATCAAATCCATCAATCCATCTCCATTGTGGTCAAAAAAGACAGGCAAAGAAGATGTGCCATTTTCAATCATGTCTTCTTGTAGAAAATCATTTTGGATGTAATCAAATTCCGGATCTGAATCCGTATTAACATTGTTATACATCCAAACAGATGTCTTATTCTCAGATCCAATTTTTGCATTTGGAGAGGCGATTAAATCTCTCTTCCCATCATTATTGACATCCACATAAAAAGCCCCTGGGAAAATTTCTAAATCAACGGGGGTAGTCTCCGAAGGAAAGTTAGTATCTTGTAAATCCATTCCTGAATTCGTATTGACCTCTAGTCCTGAGTTACGAAGCATCACCAAATTCGGGTAAGACGCATCTCCAATCACTAAGTCCATGACTCCAGAATCATCAATATCCAGAGCAAGTACAGTAGATCCCGCATGACGCTCCTCCGCGTCTAATGGTCGATCCACAAATTCAGGATCATCAAAATCTACTGATCGACATGGGTAATCAAGCGTATCCCATAACGTGACTTCATTTGTCGCTCCGTTTTCCTGAAAACGACCCCAACAAATATTTTTTGTTTCAAAGATGAGTGAATCACAAACACCATACGTTTCCATACTTAAATTCTTGTGATATTCGACCGTTTGACCCAGAACGCCAAATGCCAAAACATCCTTATCATTGTCACCATCAACATCGACTATGGCTGGAATATCAGCCGAGCTAAAATACAAATACGTCTCACCGCCATATATATTCGTTCTCAGTAAAGGTGATTTTAATTCAAATTCGTGTCCGCTGCCATCTCCACCAATGTTTTTGTAAACGCGACAACCTCCCAATGTAGAAGTGAATAAATCAGGTAATCCATCGCAATCATAATCCACCAATAAAGCCCAATTCTTTAGATCCTTCGGAAAATAAGATTCATATTGTGGTGCGTATTGAAAATCAACTTCTCCTGCCGATCCGTTTTGAACGAATGTCATGACTTTATCGCAAGTACGATCAAAAACAAATAAATCAAGATCACCGTCAAAGTCTAAATCAATATTTGAAAATTGACAATAATCCATTCCACCTGCCCATGGAAATTTTAATGGTGTTCCATCCTCATCAACATCAATGGATAATTCACGATCAAAACCAAATTGAGCTTGCAATGGCAAGACCATAAAAACCAATAATACCGGGATCAAAAATTTTAACATAAAATCGTTTCTTTTTATAAAGTTAAAGAACTTTTTATAGTAAACGAAGAAGTGCCAATAATGGTTGTGAAAAATGAACAAAAGAGACCGTTTATATAAATCGATTAAAACGTAATTTTATTTCATAAGCTATATGAACCATTTATCCTTTTTAAAGGTACGATTTCGAAACTTATCCTTATTTTACGACACGTAAATTTTATTTAGAACATGAGAAACAAACTATTACCAGCGACTATATTAGCTACATTATTATTTGGATGCAGCGAAGCATCTGAAAATCAAGAGAATCAGAATAATGGAATTGATACTATTGTTTTTACGGGACCTGAACTAGAGGAGTCTTTTGAAATCGAGGCTTTTGCAGATATCCAAGTTTTAAAATATGATATCCCAGGATTTGACCGATTATCTTTAGACCAGAAAAAACTGGTATATTATCTTTATGAAGCCGGACTATCGGGTCGCGATATCACATGGGATCAAAATTATCGTCACAATCTAGAAATTCGTAATGCGCTAGAAGCTATCGTTCAGAACTATTCAGGAGAGCGAAGCGGAACTGAATGGGAAGCTTTTATGACTTATACCAAACGTGTTTGGTTTGCAAGTGGAATTCATCACCATTATAGCATGGATAAGTTCATACCGAATTTTACACGGTCTTATTTTGATGATTTATTGGCGCAATCTGGAGCAGCACTCGATAAAGGAATTATTGATATTATGTTCGACGAATCAGTTGATGCTAAACGTGTTAGCCTTGATCCTGATAGTGATTTAATTTTAAGCTCAGCAACTAACTTTTATGGACCTAACGTTACAGAGGAGGATCTTGACAATTTCTACGCCGAACAAATGGCAAGTGCTGGTGATCGACCGGTGGAGTTTGGATTAAACTCTCAGTTGGTTAAAAACGACGATGGTACGGTCAAAGAGAACGTATGGAAAGTTGGCGGAATGTATAGTGACGCCATTTCTGAAGTGGTTCATTGGTTAAAGTTAGCGCAAGGTGTTGCAGAAAATGAGGCGCAAGGAGAAGCATTGGGTTTGTTAATCGAATATTATGAGACTGGAGATCTCAGAAAATGGGCAGACTATAATATTGCGTGGTCACAAGCTACTGAAGGAGATATAGATTATATCCAAGGTTATGTTGAGGTATATGGCGATCCTAAAGGAATGCGTGGTGCTTACGAATCAATTATTCAAATTAATGATTTTGATGCATCTGAACGAATGGCTGTATTAGCAGAAAATGCACAATGGTTCGAGGATAATTCCTCAATAGACGAGGCGCACAAAAAAGCAAATGTTGTTGGGGTATCTTATAAGGTAGTTAATGTTGCTGGCGAATCAGGTGATGCATCACCTGCTACTCCAATCGGTGTCAACCTTCCTAATTCAAACTGGATTCGCGCAGATCATGGTTCTAAATCAGTAAGTCTTGGCAATATTGTTCAAGCATACAGTGATGCAGGTGGAGAGGGAATTTTAAGAGAATTTGCGCATGATGAGGAAGAAATCGAACGCACCATCAAATACGGTGAGATTGGATCAAAAATGCATACGGCTATGCACGAAGTTATTGGTCATGCAAGTGGTAAATTAAACCCGGGAATTGGTACACCAAAAGAAACCCTTAAGAACTATTCATCAACTTTAGAGGAAGCAAGAGCTGATTTGGTAGCCCTTTATTTCTTACTCGATGATAAACTTGTAGAGCTAGGTCTAATTGAAACAACTGACGTCGGTAAGGCCGAATATGATGATTATATCCGAAACGGTATGATGGTTCAAATGAGAAGATTAGAGCCTGGTGCAAATATAGAAGAGGCACATATGAGAAACAGACAATTGGTGGCTTCTTGGGCTTTTGAAAAAGGTCAAGCTGACAATGTTATTGCTCGCGTAGAACGCGACGGGAAAACATTCTATGATATCCAGAACTACGGTAAATTGCGAGTGATTTTTGGTGATCTGTTGAGAGAAATTCAGCGCATTAAATCCGAAGGTGATTATGAGGCTGGAAAAAAACTAGTTGAGAATTACGGAGTAAAAGTTGATAAAGACTTACATCAAGAAGTTCTTGACCGCAGCAAGGCATTAAATATACCTCCATATAGTGGTTTTGTTAATCCTGTGATGATACCGGAGAAAGATGAAAATGGTGAAATTACGGACGTTACTTTTGGTTATCCAAAAAGCTTTGAGGCGCAAATGCTTTACTACGCGGAACGTTATGGTTTCTTGGCTAAGCTCAAATAATTGAATAATCAAGTCAAAAAATAATTCATGACGCCATTCTTGTTCAACAAGAATGGTGTTTTTTACGATTCCGCTTATCCTTGTTTTATGGGATTTTATAAAACAAGAACAATATCGCTCCAATTATCTCCTTCTGCGACTAAAGAAAGGATACAGGAATTACATAAACATTTAAGCGGAAGATACGTAAAGACTAAAATTGATTGGATCACGTGGGATTGCTTTCGATTTGAAACAAATGCCCTAACCCCTCTTATTTCTTATAAAGGTCGTATTCAAAATATCGATCATCTGCAGGTGGATCTACACATTCAACCAAAATTGCATAAATGGCGTTTACTCACTCACCTCATCATCCTCATTCCGACTATGATTGGACTAATGCTAATTACGTTTCTGATGATCGATCTGCACCTGATAGGATCCGCAGCACTAGCATTGGTAAACGGATTTATACTTTACCATCTCTATAAAAATTTAATCGGAAGGCCAAAAAGACAAATAGAACGTATTATTCAACAACTGAGTATAAAAGATGTCGATTATAAACCTTGAGCTCTAGCATAAGCTTGCCACTTACGCGCGTTTGCATTATGTTGTGATAAGGATGACGCAAAATTGTGCAAGCCACTATTATCGGGCTTTGCACACATGTACAGATAACTATGAGATTCATAGTTCAAGACTGCGTTCATCGCTTTTTTTGATGGCATACGAATTGGTCCAGGAGGGAGCCCTGCATAGAGATATGTATTATAAGGACAGTCCTTTTGCATATGCACACGCAATAAACGGGTTACACCTTCCAATTCATCCCCCCAACAAAACTTAGCGGTTGGATCAGACTGTAAAAGCATCCCCATTTTTAGTCGATTTAAATATAATCCTGCAATGGTTTTCCATTCTGAAACATTGATACTTTGTTCTGCTTCAAGAATAGATGCTAAGGTCGCAACTTCTGACTGCTCTAAATTTAATGCTGCTGCTTTTGACTTTCGGTCTTCATTCCAAAATGACTTATACTCCTCCGCCATACGCTGAACAAACTCTTCTGCCGTCATATCCCAGTCTCCTACTTCATATGTGTCTGGCAGAAAGAGTGCCATAATATTTTCTCTACGAAACCCATACTTCTCCATTGTTTTTGGATCCAAAATATAATCAACAATAGCAGCAGAATCACTTTCAATTGATGGAGCAACCTTACTGGCCATATCCTCTACCCCAAAACAGTTATTAAAGGTGATTCTAACATCTTTGACCTCTTGATTCCCATTTTTTAATGCATAAATGACTTCTTTCTTTTTCATTCCTCCTGAAAAGATGTACTTCCCAGGCTCTACTTTTTCATCTGTCAGGTCAAATTCTGCAGCAAAACTGATAAATTCTGTTTGGTTCATCACTTTGGAATTGCTGACAATATGTGCCACCTCGTCTAATGATGATCCAGTGGGAATATACACTGTTTTGGACTCTCCTATATTCACATTATCAACTTTTGAAAAGTGTAAATCGTAGTATGGTTTACCCACTATAAAACCTCCTATTCCTATCAATAAAAGAATGACTAAAAATATGATTCCTTTTTTCTTCATTATTTAATGAGTAATTTCTGATATAATAATTCATCAACCCAATCACCGCCAATATTAAACCAATTGGAGCGGCGACCAACTGACTTATAACCTGCCTTTTCAAAAAGGGCGATGCTCGCTTCATTATCTCCTTGAATACTGCAATACAAATTTCTAATTCCTAAGTGATTTACAGCATAATCATCTACTAATCGCAGCGCTTCTTGTGCATATCCTTTGCCTCGTAATTCCTTGTTTACAAGGATCCCAACACCGGCACGTTGGTGCATTGGCTCATACTCAAACAAGTCTACAGCTCCACAAGCTAGGGCCGATTCATTGTCACAAATCATTAATCGGACCTGCCGAATTTGATAGACATCTTGCGCGGAATTTACATAGGCATCAATTAAATGCTTTGAGTATGGCGCAATAGTATTACTCAATCGCCACTTTTCTGGATTATTCTCCCAAGCAAGAATTTGATCAGCGTCTGATGGCTCTAATGCTCGCAAGTATATTTTATCCCCTTTTAGCATGTTTCTCGTTCAGGGTTTCAATATATGCAAAAATGGAGTCTTTATCATAGGTGTTCAATTCGAAACCACCTTTCTGATCCAATAAATCATCCATATTAATATGCTGTGTTTCTGCTACCATGCCTTTTGACTCAAGTTCAGGTAGTAATTCAAAAATATAAGCAGCATGACTTCTAGGAGCGAGCAAATCACGAATAGGGTGCAAGCAAGTCGTCTTTCCTACAACGGCTTTTTCATATTGCTCAAAAGCAGCCTGAATTTCATGCATTTCATGGTTTAATCTCACAAATAAAACACTCCTACCCGTTCGTTTTAAAAAATCAAAATAAGGTTTAAAGTCCTCATTCACATGCGCCTTTTTATGCGTTAACGAAAAGTATCTTCCTTTATGCAAAATGGCAAGATGTGGAATTGCTTCTGGAGAAATAAGTACCAAATAGCTCCCCGCAGGATTAATCCAATTTAATGCGTTAATGTTTTCTAATCTATACATCACATTTTCCTTTAAAAACAAAGACACCTGGCCCTTCAAGCCATATATCTTCAAATTTTCCGGGAGCTGTTTTTTTATAATGAATTCGGAGGGTTCCGCCTTTAACATGGACGGTTACTATACCTTTATCTTCTTTCAAAAATTGATCGGCGTAAGCCAATCCGCAGGCAGTTGCGCCTGTTCCACAAGCAAAGGTTTCATTCTCTACCCCACGTTCATAAGTGCGCACATCAATTTCGCCTTTGTCATGAAATGAAATAAGGTTAACATTTACACCTTCTGACTTATAAGCATCTGAATAACGAATTGATTTTCCAAAATCAACAATATCCCGCTGATCTTCTCTTTCGTAGGAGATGTAGTGCGGACTACCTGTATCAATAAAATAATCACTATTCACTTTGGCAATCGCACCATATTGATGCATAGCGATTTTAACTTGCCCGTTTGGCAAGTACTCAGCATCATGGATGCCGTCAATCGCTTCAAATGTTGTAAATGAGTCTATGATTCCTATATCATGAGCAAAAGCTACAATGCAACGAGAACCATTGCCACAAAAACTCTGACTCCCGTCAGGATTGTAAAAATCCATCAAAAAATCAGCTTTTTCTGAAGCCTCTAAAAAAATCAAACCATCAGATCCAATTCCAAATCTTCTCTCACACCATTGCTTAACGAAGTCAATTTTATTACCCTGAAAAACATGATTTCGATTATCAATCAGAATGAAATCATTGCCCGCGCCTTGGTATTTATAAAAATCAATCATTTAAAATATCTTCTCTGTTTGCTCCGTCAAAAGAGCGAAATGCGGTTGTTTCGTTCAGTCGATAAAACTCACCCTCATTTGATAAATAGTGTTTACCATCTTTATAATAAACCTCGTAGGCTAACTGTTCAGACAAACCGTAAACAACCAATGTATTGCGCGAGAGCTTATAGCCTTTATAATTGAGAGGGGAATTCCAAAATTGAATTTTCATTTCTTCTGGCAGGTTACCTTTTATACCAAGCAATTCTTTCACTATGGTATCTGACTTAACCGGATCATTGAGATAAATGATGGGAACGGTTCTACTTGCAATTAATTCGTCTTTTCGAATATTAATATCCTCGTCTTTTTTGGTTGTATCCCTTGGCAAAATCTCTTCTATCAGCGTGTCCAGCATGTTCACCTCCTCAAGCGAATCGCGCAGCATAAAAGACGAATCCGGCTCCTCCTCAACAACTGGGACCTCTACCCTTTCGGTTTTTACAATTGTATCATAAATAAATTCCGTAATCGGTTCAGGCAGGTCATTATCTTCAAGGCGATCCCCTTCATTGGACTGACCAGAACCGACCAAATAACCAACAAGGCCACCTGCTACAAACAATCCTATGAAAACCAGATACTTCATAATATTACAAGGCTACAAATTTAGAAGTTATTTTGCACATCTGACATCAATATTCTCTCTGTATTTCTTTAACTTTGTAATATGGATATTCTGCAACGATTCTTAATAGCGACTTGGGACATTTTTTTGCAGATGTCACCCTATTTATTATTGGGGTTCTTATTTGCAGGATTATTGAATGTCGTCATCAGCAAAGAGCGCGTTTCTCGCTATTTAGGCAAAAAAGGAATTTGGTCAAGTATTAAGGCGGCTATACTTGGCGTGCCACTTCCTTTATGTTCTTGTGGTGTTATTCCAACTGGTATTGCATTCTACAAGCATGGGGCGAGCAAAGGTGCTACAACTTCATTTTTGATATCCACTCCACAAACTGGTGTCGACTCTATCTTGATGACTTATTCAATGATGAATTGGCCTTGGGCAATCATTCGTCCAATCGTCGCTTTTATCACTGGTATTGTTGGGGGTAGCGTTACAGACTTTTCGACAAGTAACGACGTTCATGTTATGCCAAAAGCTAACATTACCGAAACACACGATAACCAGCCCGTTTTAACACGCATTATCCGTTATGCGTTTCTGATTTTTTTAAGTGATATCTCTAGGCAATTATTATTAGGCATCTTCTTAGCCGTGTTGATTACCGTATTTGTACCAACAACATTTTTTACGGTATACATGAATAACCCCATGGTGAATATGCTAATCATTTTAGTAGCATCAATTCCATTATATGTTTGTGCTACTGGATCTGTCCCCATTGCTGCTGCACTTTTGGTTGCCGGGGTTACACCAGGTGCCGTTCTTGTTTTTTTAATGGCGGGTCCTGCGACGAACGTTGCAACAATAACGGTTTTATGGAAATCGCTTGGCAAAAAAACAACGATCTTATATTTAGCTAGCATCATAGGTGGGGCCCTGTTTTTTGGTGTCCTTATTGACTATTCCCTTAACCCTTCTTGGTACACAATCGCCGGAATTTCAGCTGGGCATATTCATGGCAGCGAAGGCTCTTGGATCGCTATTCTTTCATCTATTCTATTGATTGCTTTACTTATCTTTGTTGAACTGAGAAAACTGATTCCAAAAAAACATAAAATAAAAGAAATGAATAAAGTATATAATGTTGAAGGGATGACTTGCAACCATTGCAAATCATCTGTAGAGAAAAACCTGACAGCGCTCGATTCAATTGATCAGGTAACTGCCGATCCACAACAAAACATAGTAATTGTTGAGGGGGACGCCGATCAAAGTGTGATCGAAAAAGTAATCAATGAATTAGGCTTCAAATTTAAAGGCGAAAGATCATAGTCCTATCTAATCTTTGTTGATTCACCCCAACAACTGAGTGTTACTGAGTCTCCCATTTGTTTTTGGTTTTTAAAAACATCTTCCTTTTGAGGCGCTTGATTAAGGTAGAAATCACTTGAAGCATTCGCTCCTTTTACAACCGCTTTTTTGACATAATCATTGGCTAACCAATAGTTCGATTCACGCTCAAAAGTAGAAGTCCCGCATGAGCTCGTCGTTGAGGCTATCGCTTTTGCACACAATAATAAAGCCGCACCTTCTTGAGCACCGCTCACTTGCTTGGCTTCTTGAAAGGCCTTTTTATATTGATGAATGGCAAAATATGTTAAGGCCTTTTCATAAGTGATTTGATTCAGTAACGAATCAGACACATTAAATTTAATCACCTCTTCATATAAGGTCAAGGCACGTGCGTAATCTTTCTTTTTGTACATGCTACGTGCAAGACTCACATTAATCGCTGCACTGGGGTCAAATATTAAAAGTTGCTCTTGGAGTTTGCTAAAAATAGGCGCATCGGTGCAATTAGTCGCTTCTAACAACGTTAAATAATCGTTGACATATTCCTGATTTTTCCACTTCAAGGTATCCAACATGATCTGTTCTATTTCTTGGGCAAGGAATTCACAATCATTCACGATTTGCGCACCTGAGCGAAAGAGATAATCTTTGGCTTTTTGATAAGCCTTTTTCTGCTTGGTATTCTCTTCATTCATTCCAATAGATTGATTCGCATAATCAGCTAACTGCAACATAATCCCGATACCTTCCTTGCGTTTATCGTTTTGTGTATCCTTCGGAGCTGTTTTTAATTCATTTTTAAGAAAAAACTGATAATAACGCATCAAATAAATGGGAGGTGTATCCGCTTTTAACGCATGAATTGCCTTCCAAAGTTCTTTTTGACGGTCCAAATGCACCTCGCGTTCTTTTAAAAAATTAGCGTGTTTTAATTGAATAAGCGGATGATTAAAGGCTTTATAATATTCATCGTATAACCAGGATATCGAGTCAATTACAGCTGCGCGCGTAGCAAAATCTTCCAGAGCGACAGCATCAAGTAAACGGCCGTAAATAATGGTTCCGTTATTGAAAAAAATGGAATCCTTTCCAACGTTATCATCACAGTGTTGGTAAGCCAATAACCAAAAAGTTCGAGCATCTTCATTCATATCATTTTTCAGATATTGATAATAAAGTGATTTATACTCTTCACATTTTGTTGGCTCATCAAGCAGCCGGTCTGCCTGGGCTTCAGGGGTTGCTGCGAATGTTAAATTCACTAGCATTGCGATCAAAATAGCACTGCGTTTCATATACGTTAAGTTTATGACGAAAAGTATAGAAAGGATTCCTAATTACCGGTCGCCTGATTACGATAAATGAGCCGCAAAGCCCATGCCATAAGGCTCAGACTAGTATAAAATTAAATGATTCTGTTGTGTGTTTTACGAACGTGCAAACCAGAGAAAATCCTCGAGGTAATTGGATCGATTCAAATAGCGTGAATAACGGTGATAAGAACGATTCGGATGATAAATATACAAACACGAACCTCCTTTAATCCACTCAACAACTTGTTCAAAGTTTTCGTGTGGCATAGCTGGGCAACCGTAAGATCGTCCCAATGTACCACCATTCTTTTCTAAAAATTCATAGGTCGCATAATCTGCACCGTGTATGACAACACCTCTGCTGCTAGCGTGACTATTTGAATGATCTACACCATCTAGTCGTAAGGCTAGTTTGTACTTACCATGATAAGTTGTTGTTGTCACGTAAAATCCTAGACTGCTCTCATGCGAATTGTCATCATTCGAAAAATGGCGTGCAAATAATCTACCCGAATTCACACCATGTGCTACGATCGTTTTGTGCAAAATCTTCCGATTACAGACATCAATTATATAACAGCGTTCAGCACTTGAGGGCTTTGAAAAATCAATCACGGTCAGGACTGCCTGCCGCTGTAGTTTATCATATTTAATCAGGTTATGATAACCGACCAGCGCTTCCGAAAAGGCCTGGTAATTTAGCGCAGTGTCGCCCAATTCGTAGTAGAAGTCCTGAGCATAGTACATAAATTGACTTTTCGCTTCTGTACGAATTGAATCGTTTTTTAAGAGTGAAGTCAGATTAGAATTTGACGGAGGAATATTATTGCTTGATCCCCAAGAAAAGGATGAAGTAAAAACCGCTAAAAGGGTGATCATTGATTTTAAATGCCTTACAAACATTGCTGCAAATATAATCAGAAATTAAAAATGAATCTGTGATAAGCATTACACGACGGTTTTCGATCCAATAATCGAAAGGGTGCGATTCACCCTAATTCTTTAAAAAAGGCTTACTTTTGCCAGAAATATTGGATCAGAATTATGACGAACCAGTCTGAAATAGAAAAACGACGCACATTTGCCATCATCTCTCACCCTGATGCCGGTAAAACAACATTGACAGAGAAGTTATTACTTTTTGGTGGAGCCATCCAAACGGCTGGTGCAGTTAAAAACAATAAGATAAAAAAAACGGCAACTTCCGATTTTATGGAAATTGAAAAGCAACGTGGAATCTCCGTTGCGACATCCGTTATGGCTTTTAATTACCTGGGGAAACAAATTAACATCCTAGATACGCCGGGACACAAAGATTTTGCTGAGGATACGTATCGAACACTCACTGCGGTCGATAGTGTAATTTTGATCATTGATTGCGCGAGCGGTGTGGAGGCACAAACAAAGCGACTGATGGAGGTTTGCCGTATGCGTAAAACACCGGTAATCATCTTTATAAATAAAATGGACCGTGAAGGTCGTGATCCTTTTGATCTGCTGGATGAATTGGAGGATATCCTTAAAATTGGAGTTCGACCATTATCTTGGCCTATTGGTATTGGAGCAACATTTCAGGGCGTTTACAATATTTACAATAAGGAACTCAACCTATTTGCAGCCAATAAGACGAAGATTTCTGAAGAAGTTATTTCGATTGAAGATCTCGATTCACCTGATTTAGATGATGTCGTTGGAGAGGGACCGGCAGCGGAATTGAGAGAAGAATTAGAATTAGTTGAAGGAGTTTATGATCAGTTTGATCGCGATACTTATCTCTCTGGAGAAGTTGCACCCGTATTCTTTGGAAGTGCCATCAACAATTTTGGAGTAAAGGAGTTGTTAGAAGCCTTTTTAGACATCTCTCCTGCTCCTATTGGGCGTTCTTCTAGCGCTGGATTTATTGAACCTGATGCTGATAATTTCAGCGGATTTGTATTTAAAATTCATGCTAACTTAGATCCGAAGCACCGAGATCGAATCGCCTTTTTGAGAATTGTTTCTGGCAAATTTGAACGGAATACATTTTACAACCATGTCCGTCAAGAGAAGAAAATGAAATTTCCGAACCCAACCTCTTTTATGGCTCAGGACAAGAGCATCATTGATGAGGCTTATCCTGGAGATGTTATCGGTTTATACGATACCGGAAATTTCAAAATTGGAGATACATTAACAGAGGGAACAACCTTCACTTATAAAGGTATCCCGAGTTTTTCTCCAGAGATTTTAATGGAGTTGGAGAATAAAGACCCGATGAAATCCAAGCAATTAGAAAAAGGAATACAGCAGTTGACGGATGAGGGGGTAGCTCAACTGTTCGTGCAGCAACCCGGAAATCGTAAAATTGTCGGTACGGTTGGTCAATTGCAATTTGAGGTTATTAAGTACCGCTTAGAAAATGAATATGGAGCAAAATGTGATTTCACGCCAAAACGTTATTTCAAGGCTTGTTGGATGACAACTGATAATCAAGAACAGCTAGAGCAGTTCATTCGTGCAAAAACAGTGCACATCGCCGAGGATAAGGATAACAATTATGTCTTCCTAGCGGAGACACCATTTTTATTACAAATGGCTCAAAGTGATTACCCAGATATTACCTTCCATTTTACGTCAGACTTTAAAATAGAGCAAGAATAGATTTTGAATTTTATTGGCCACGCCTATATCGCCCGTGATTTCCTGGAATTGATTCCGGGTAATTTTGCTGGAGACGCCTATAAAGGTAACTTGGATAAGTTTGATCATTTACCGAAACATATCCTGAGAGGTATACGTTTACATCGATACATCGACCATTTTACTGATAATGCTCGTGAGATTAAAGAGGTTGGACAAATCTTTAAAGGCCAAGGAATATCTAAAGTGGCTTTTATTGCGAGTGATATATTATTGGATCATTTTATTACCAAAAATTGGTCGAAATTTTCAGATCAGGCGTATCCTGAATTTATTCAAACCATTTATCGTGTTACCGATGCCAATTTGGTGCATCTTGAAGAAGAGTTTTGCTTTCTTTACGACAAACTCAAAACATATAAATGGCTCGATCAATACCCAACGGAGGAGGGAATAGATGTGATTTTATGGCAATTTTCAAGACGCATCGGGTTTGACAATGATCTGAACAGTTGTTTGGGGATTTATCAAAACAACAGAACAGAAATAGACGAGCTTTTTGACGCGTTTATGAAGGAAATTGTGAAAAACTCTGCCCTTTATATTCGAGACAAGTTGCATTAATTTTTGTAGATTGTGATCAAATGCCCAAAACAACTTATAGGCTTTTTAAATCGATGCGATCCGCTTATTCCATATCATTTTTAAGTCTTATCCTTATCAGTTATTGTCTTATAGGGTGCGGTGGATTGACTAAAAAGAAGAATGAAGATCCTCCCATACCAACCAAAGACTGGGCAGAAATAAAAGAGGATAGTGTAATCACCATCCTCGCTGAAAACAGTCCCGTTAGTTATTTCATCTATCGTGGTCGGAATATGGGGTATGAGTACGAATTGCTCTATGAATTTTCAAAGGATCAAAATATTCGGATTCAAATTCAAATGGTCAATGACCTGGATCGGATGTTCGAACTCTTGGACAGTTGTCGGGGGGATGTCATTGCCTGCAACCTAACCATCAATGAAAGAAGGGATGAATTTGTAGATTTCACCGTGCCTCACATGCACACCCATCAGGTATTGATCCAGCGAAAACCGGAAAATTATCAAAAACTAAAATCATCAGAACTAGATAACACTTTGATTCGAGCACCGGAAGAATTAGCTGGCAAGACCATTCATGTCTGGAAAAACTCATCCTATTTCGAGAAAATCACCCAACTAAATCAATCCCTAAACTTAAACATGGAAATCGTTCCAACCGAAGGTGATTTAATTACAGAAGAGCTGATTCGGATGGTAAGTGATGGGGAGATTAATTATACGATTGCAGATGAAAATGTGGCCGACATTGACTTGCGATACTATCCAAATCTAGATATTAAAATGCAACTGAGCCATGCTGATTCTATTGGTTTTGCGGTGCGAGAAAGCTCTCCGAATTTAAGAGACACCTTAAATGCATGGCTATTGGATAAGAGAAATGCCTCCACAATCGGAGAGGTTCAACGAAAGTATTTTAAAAGGCGTTCTCATACGAATAAGGCCAACCAGGATTATTCTTCCTTAAATGGCGATCAACTTTCACCGTATGATGACATCGTCAAGCGCGAAAGTGATTCTATCGGATGGGATTGGCGACTCATTTCAGCCATCATTTATCAAGAATCTAAATTTGAAACCTATAAAGAATCTGGGGCTGGAGCTTTTGGGATTTTTCAATTTATGCCATCCACGGCCGCATCCTACGGTATCAATCGCTCTTCCTCGGCTGAAGCACAAATTAAAGCCGGGATTCGTAAGCTCAAAAAGAATTATGATCAATGGCTTGAAGAAATCAATGATAGCACAGAGTGCATTTATTTTACACTCGGAACATTTAATGCAGGTCGATCTCATATTGATGATGCCCGAGCTCTGGCTAAAAAACATGGACTAAACGATAGCGTATGGCACGACAATGTGGCTGATATGGTTCGCAATCTTTCCAAACCTACCTACTATCGCGATGAGGTGGTAAAAAACGGATACCTGCGGGGAATTGAAACCTATGAGTATATTATTGAGGTTATTCAGCGTTATGAAGAGTACCAAGCTGCTTTTCCTGATTAGATAAATGCAAACTATGCCACTATTAGAAGGAGTCGGAGAAATAATAATGGAGTTCATTTTTGAGCCAGTGCTCTATTACATCTTTTCAATTCCGGGAGCATTTTTTAGATTTTTAATTTCAAGACTTTGGCGTTCCAAACGTTCGTTAGAATCTTATCTGAAAGATGGTGCATTTTATAATGGTTTTGTTGGGTTGTTTGGGTTTATGGTAATAGGATTAATCATCTTTAATTTAAATTAATAAAATTTGAAATTCGCATTGAAACTTAACTTTAAAAGATCTCAAGACGATGATCAGGGTCACTAACTCAGTTTACGATCTATTATTTGTAAATTTGGATGAAGTGAATACAGGATTCATCTTGTTATATTAGACCATAAAACCCCAAAGTAAAAATGCGTAGTCTTTTATTTTCCTTATTCATACTCTTAACTATTGCTTCTTGTAAAGAAAAGGTATCTGATATTCCTGAAAAATATTTTGGGCATTGGAATGCGGAAGAATAGAAAATTACATGGCTTGTGCCACGGCAACATAATCTGATCCTGAACAAGAATGGAGATAGTCATTATTCCACTACCGGTGCATTCCAAATTTCCGATGAAGAAACCTCAGGAGCAGCAGCTATTGTTCAGGTCAGCAGCTTGCGCGTTGGTAATAAAGTCTTCAAAATTGATACCGTTCCGACTACTCAACCAGACAATAGTATAACCATGTATCTTGATGGGTTGATGTATACCAAACAATGATTTTTTATGAAATACGGTATATCTTAACAAAAAACCCTATCTTTGCCGTCCCAATAAAGGGAATCAAACATTATTAACTGAAGTTTCGGACTTCAAATTATAATTAAAAAATGGCAACAAAAATTAGATTGCAAAGACACGGTAAGAAGCGTAGCGCTTTTTATCACATTGTAGCTGCTGACTCCAGAGCTAAAAGAGATGGGCGTTTTATCGAAAAAATCGGTACTTACAATCCTAACACTAACCCTGCAACAATTGATCTTGATTTTGATCGTGCATTGCATTGGGTAAAAGTTGGTGCAGTTCCAACTGACACTGTGAAAGCATTGCTTTCTTACAAAGGTGTATTATTAAAAAACCACTTAGACAATGGTGTACTTAAAGGTGCATTAACTGAAGCTGATGCTCAGAAAAAGTTTGACGCGTGGATGAATGAAAAAGCTTCTAAAATTTCAGGTAAAGCAGATTCAATTGCAAAAGCAAAAGAAGATGCAAACGCTGCGAAATTAGCTGCGGAAAAAGAAGTAAATGATGCTAGAGCAAAAGAGCTTGAAGCTAGAAACGCTCCTGAAGTAGAAGAAGTTGCTGAAGAGGCGCCTGCTGCTGAGGAAGCACCTGCTGCTGAAGAAGCGCCTGCTGCTGAAGAAGCACCTGCTGCTGAGGAAGCGCCTGCTGCTGAGGAAGCACCTGCTGCTGAAGAAGCACCTGCTGCTGAAGAAGCGCCTGCTGCTGAAGAAGCACCTGCTGCTGAGGAAGAAGCGAAGCCGGAAGAAGAGTAATCTTCACCGCATAAAAGATGTTTCTAAAAACGGATTGTTATCGATTAGG
>Ga0181553_10000319_pt1 | contig 41023 bp, 38 predicted proteins | sample 011ome_17_FD_133753 | JGI IMG/M metagenome (GOLD analysis project Ga0181553, IMG submission 133753) | Coastal salt marsh microbial communities from the Groves Creek Marsh, Skidaway Island, Georgia - 011502XT metaG (megahit assembly) | ecosystem: Environmental > Aquatic > Marine > Intertidal...
TAATGAATTCTTGACCAAGATTTACTCCAAAAACAAAGATATTCATCCGCTCTGTGCAGCCATCGGCGAAAAAGACGGCACCCAGCCCATCTATAAAGTGGGGTTTTCGTCCATGCGCTGGGCTACAGGCCTAGCTTCGTTTTCAAAAGAGAAAATAGAAAAAGCCTTTGAAGATGGCATTGTCGCCTCCAACTGCAAACGGTTTGGCATAGAGATTCCTGCCGACCAAAGCCAATGGATCAGCCACGAAGAAGTGCAAGTAATCGCACCTGCCACGCTCATTCAAACCTACAATTTGAAGCACATTGACTTGCTTCAAATCGATGCGGAAGGCTATGACTTGGAGGTCGTTCGAATTTTTGATATCCCCAACACCCAACCCCAGGCTATCATCTTTGAAAATGTAGGTTTAAATGCCGAGGATTATGCTGCCTGCCTCCAACTTTTAGAAGAACAGAATTACCAGTTGAAAAAATTTGGACCCAACACCCTCGCTCTACAAAAGCCGCTGGGTGAATTTGCTTCCTTCTTCAACGCATGACACCTGGATTGATTTCGATCATTGTCCCCTGCTACAACCAAGGGATATACCTAAAAGAAACCATCCAATCGGCACTGGCTTCCAGCTACCGACCTCTAGAAATCCTCATCATCAACGACGGCTCCACGGATCATTCCTTGCATCTTGCCCAGGAATTAGAGACCCAACATCCAGAAGTTCGGGTCCTTAACCAAGCAAATGCCGGCGTCACCAAAGCCCGAAATACAGGAATCGCTGCTGCCCAAGGGGAATACCTATTGCCACTGGATGGAGATGATCTGATTTCACCTGCCTACATTGAACAGGGTTTAGCTATCCTTTCGAGTCAACCCGAAGTCAAGGTGGTCTATTGCCAGGCTGAAAAATTCTCCGAATCAGGCAGAAAGCCCTGGAAATTAAAGCCCTTTAGTCTGCAGCAATTGGCCAAGGACAACATGATTTTCGTGTCGGCCCTTTTCCGAAAAGCAGATGCGCTAGCCGTAGGTGGATTTTCTGAAGACATGCAATTGGGACGAGAAGATTGGGAATTTTGGATCAAACTACTCAAAAATGGGGGAGATGTGATTCAACTTCCAGTGCTTGGATTCTTTTACAGGCTGACACCCACAAGCAAAAGGAAAAAAACTGGAGGAACGGCCTTCAAAAAGGCCCGCATCGCCTACCTCAATGCCAAACATGCCGATTTTTTTGAACGGGAACTGAATGGGCCCCTACGAATCCAGCGTAGCTGGTCCAAACCCTACAATACCCTGCTAAAATTTTTCGGCCAACTGTAAATTACTCCTCCTCCATGCTAGAGGCTTACTCTTGACTAATTGTAAGGTCAACCGTGGACCGGCGTCTATTGACCTAAATCTTATCCAGCCCCTTCCAAAACTTCAAAAAATAGTACTTCAACGGATTGCTGTACTTGAGCTGCTTCCAGGGGCGACTCGCATGGGGGCGGTGCCAAACGGGTGCATGCATAAGTACGATATTTTTGAAGCCTAGCTCTACCGATTTTTTAGAAATAAAGGTATCGTACCAATCTTTGGCCTCATCTAATCCCCTAAAATCGTAGGCCTGTAAAAATGCTGGGGAGAATAAGGTGCAGCAAAAACTCAAGCTGCGCTGTGTGGCGATGACCGGCTCCTTAACCCCCTTAAATTTGAGGTAGGGGAAATTAACTACTCCCTTTTCATCTACGGTCACCGATCCAATCAAGCCTGCATTTGAATCTGCCTGCAACTGCTCCAAGAGGGTTTCAATAGTAGTCGGAGTGACCACCACATCCGATTCCACTACCAAAAGCGGGATACCTGCCTCCAAAGCTTGCTGCTGGGCTAGCTGCAGAACCAATTTGTAGTTGGGCGAAGGATGGTCGGTCAAATCCTCGATATGAGTCAGTCCATAACCCAATTCAGCTCGGTACTTTTCCAAGCTGGCCTTGGTCTCCTCCGTACTGAAGTCGTTAAAAATGACATGCTGTACCTTTACCGAGGAAGCAGCAATCGCTCGTGCAGTATCCAAGGTGGTTTCAATGGCATTTTTTACGGGAGTAATGACAAGTACCTGTGCCATGGGGGGTAGTGGGAGAATCAATTTGAAAAAAATGCCTGCCTAGTAGCATTTCAATCTACAGGGCAGACAAAATAAAGAGGCTTACGCTAGTTCTCCCAAGGCTTTTTTCATGCGCTTCATCGCCTCGATTAAGTCGGACTCAGAAGCGGCATAAGAAATACGTACACAGTTATCCGCTCCAAATGCAGATCCTGTTACTAAAGATACATTGGCAGTGTCAAGCAAATACATGCAAAGCTCATCCGCATTGTTTACTTGGTGGCCATGTGCTGACTTCCCAAAGAATGCAGTGACATCCGGAAAGAAATAGAAAGCTCCCTCTGGGACATGAGTTTTGATGCCTGGAATATCCCTCAGCAAGTCCAATACCAAGTCACGACGCTTCAAGTATTGAACAGCCATTTCATGAGAAGGTCTTTGGTCTCCAGATATACCGGCAAGTGCTGCACGCTGTGCGATTCCGGTATTCCCAGAAGTAAATTGACCTTGCATCTTCTCCACTGCTTTGGATAGTTCTAGTGGAGCACAGATGTAGCCCACTCTCCAGCCTGTCATGGCATATCCCTTGGAAAATCCATTGACGGTAATGGTTCGCTCAAACATTCCTGGTAAGGAGGCAATGCTGAAATTTTTACCTGTAAAGTTGATCAACTCATAAATCTCATCTGCAATGACTAGCACTTGCTCGTGCTTCTTTACTACATTGGCGATGGCTTCCAATTCTTGCTGAGAGAATACAGAACCCGTCGGGTTGCAGGGGGAAGAGTAGATTACCGCCTTGGTTTTGGACGTAATGGCAGCCTCGAGCTGTGCTGCTGAAGCCTTAAAATTATTTTCAAGCGTTCCTTCAATCAAAACGGGTACCCCTCCACACAATTTGATGATCTCAGCATAACTCACCCAGTACGGGGAAAAAATAACCACCTCGTCTCCTTCGTTTAGGATACACATGAAGGTATTGGCTATAGAGTGTTTTGCACCTACAGAAACCACAATGTGCGCTGCTTTTGCATCTTGAATATTATTTTCTTCACGGAGCTTTTTGGCGATAGCTTCACGCAAATCCTGGTATCCGGAGACCGGAGGATAAGCAAAATATTTGCCTTCATCAATCGCATCTTTAGCCGCTTGTTGGATGTGTTTCGGTGTTTTAAAATCCGGTTCACCCAAACTTAAGCCGATGATGTCAACTCCTTGGGCTTTTAGTTCTCTGGCTTTTTTTGCCATGGCCAAGGTAGCCGATTCTTCCATTTGTAATACGCGATCTGATAGCATTGAATTCATGAGGGATGTGTGGTTTGGTAGCAAGACCTCAAAAGTAGGCAGAAGATTATAAATTAGAAACAAACGAAGAGATTTGATCACGAAATGTTAATTTTGAAAGCACTAGAAAAGCCATTTCCCCGTTTTACACCAGAAATGAAACTGCTTACTCTTCTTCTTTTACTCTTGTTTGGCTTTCCCAAACTAATTCTTTGCCAAGTACTGGTTGCTGACCAAAAAGAAGGTGAAGACAGTATTGGGATTGTGAGTTCTTCGCTATTGCCCACCGTTGCCCCACTGTTATTATTTGATGAAGAAAAAGTAAAAGAGAAAAAAAAGGAGCGTAAAAAAAATGCTCGAAAAAGTACTTATTTCGGAATTAAAACGCGGAAAGGGAGCACTCGTAGAAGTCTAAGGGGTCAAGAATTCACTGAATTTTTTCATTTTACAGATATCTCTTGGGTAGGTAATCCTTATGTTCGAGACCGATATTGGTACGACCCAAAAGATAGGACTATTCGAACCCAGGGATATGCCAAGGGCCTGGGCTACTTGCTCCATGGACCTTATCAGCGCCTTATCAATCAAATAGTCGTGGAAAGTGGGATGTTTTATTATGGAGCCAAACACCAAACCTGGCTACTTTTCGATGGCAACAATATCCTCCAAGACAAAGCCCATTTTGAGGAAGGATGGCCCAAAGAATCACGAATCACCTACTACAACTCCACCTCCAAATCCATTGAAAAACTCATTCCTGTTCAATATGGACTTGAAGAAGGAAATTTTTTTCATTTCTATCCAAATCAACAAATTGCGGTGACAGGAGAATATCGATTTGGACAGAAAGTAGGACTTTGGACCGAATATTGGAATACCAACAATACAAAGACCATTCGCAAGCGAGAAATTCAATACCAAGAAAAACCTTTTACCAAAAACTTCCGCCCATACATCCGGGCAGAATGGGATAAGGAAGGCAATCTAATCTACCGAAAAAATCCGTAATGCATGCGGATTAAAGTTCAGTAAAAAGCGTCTTCAAACTGTTTGAAATGTAGCCTCCCCTGCGGATCTAAATAGACTCCTACAATATCAAAGCGAATGTCGTGGTGCCAATCTTTCTTGTAAATGTACTGATCCGCTGCCTTTACAATAAGTCTTTTTTTTGCGACTTGCACAAACTCCTCTGCATAACCGAAACCTGTTCCAGAACGAAATTTTACTTCAATAAAAATCAACAGCCCTTGATAAGTCATAATTAAATCTATTTCCGCATGCTGGAAGCGGTAATTGGTTGCTAACAAGGTATACCCCTTGCTTTCTAGCCATTTAGCAGCCTCCACTTCGGCGTGCCTTCCTGAATCATTGTGTGCTGCCATGAGAAATAATGGTTAATTTTGAAAAATGTAAGGGCCTACCCCAGTAGGTCTAAAAAATGCGGATGTCAAGAAGATGAATCAAATTACAAAAAAAACAGTAGAATTTCGAGATTTAGGGAATATGGATTACCAAGAAGCCTGGACCTACCAAGAAAAGCTGTTTGGAGACATTGTAGCCCAAAAAATTCAAAATCGAAACCTCCCTAAAGAACAACAAACAATAACGCCCAGCTACCTACTTTTTGTAGAGCATCCCCATGTCTATACCCTAGGAAAAAGTGGCAAGCCGGAGCACCTCTTACTCGACGACGTAGGTCTACTCAGCCATCAAGCAACCTACTACAAAATCAATCGTGGAGGTGACATCACCTACCATGGCCCTGGTCAATTGGTGGGCTATCCAATCTTGGACCTGGACCACTTCTTTACCGACATCCACCGCTACTTAAGGTACTTGGAAGAAGCTATTATTCTCACCCTCGCAGAATATGGGGTGTCAGCAGGGAGAATCGATGGCCTTACAGGCGTTTGGCTGGACCACAATACACTCAAGAATCCTAGAAAAATCTGTGCCTTAGGAGTAAAATCCAGCCGTTGGGTCACCATGCATGGATTTGCCTTCAACTTGAATGTAGATCTCTCCTATTTCGGACACATAGTGCCTTGTGGAATTGACGACAAAGCAGTCACCTCTCTACACTTGGAGTTGGGTCGCAGGGTGGACGTAGGGGAGGTAAAAGGAAAGGTAAAAAAACACCTTGCTGCCCTTTTTGAAATGAATTTGATTGAAGCCTAATGAAAAAAGACATTGATTTTGCTCCCGTTACAGGCGTAAAAATCGCGATTGCCAAGGAGGATAAGGAAATCGGTACAGAATGGGCCGTCTACCTGATCAACTACAACTTAATCGAACTACACACGGTCATGATTACCTCTCAAGGGTATGGCCATTTGGAAGGAGAGCTACGAAAAACATCCACCCTTCGCCACCTCATCCAAGAGCTTGGTGCAGATTCCATCGTACGAATCGAACCTATCGATCCGGCTGTATTTTCACTCACCAATGAGTTTTGGGTGAGCTACTACATTCTGGATCAGATTTTTGATAAAAAGTTTATCTTTACTCCAGGTAGTTTTGATCCTGCCCACCTTCGCTACATCCCCGAATTGGGATTAGAAGGTGTTCTCCACTCCTAATTTTTAGATCATGACCCCATTTTTTGAACAGCTAAGCAATATTTTATTTTTAGACATTGAAACTGCATCCAATACGGAATCTTTTGACGAGCTTGACTCGAGATTACAAGCTGAATGGATCCGAAAAGAGCGACTCATCCGTAGAGAAAGCCTTCTGGAACCGGGAGAACTTTTTTTTGATCGGGCGGGGATTCATGCAGAATTTGGTAAGGTCATTTGCATAGGAGTGGGATTTTTCCAAGCCAAAAAAAAGGAAAAGAACTATTCCTTTCGATCGAAGGTTTTTGCAAAGGAAGATGAAAAAGAAACACTATTGGAATTAAAAAAGGTGTTGGAAAAGAAAAAATGGATTCTTTGTGCCCACAATGGCAAAGAATTTGACTTTCCTTACCTGTGTCGACGGATGCTAATCCAAGGCATCCCATTACCCGAGCCGCTACAACTTGCCGGCAAAAAACCTTGGGAAATAAGACACCTAGATACGATGGAACTTTGGCGATTTGGAGATTACAAACACTATACCCGATTGGAACTTCTAACTGCAGCTTTTGGAATTACCAGTTCGAAAGAAGGAATGGATGGAAGTGAAGTAAATTCCACCTATTACCACGAAAAAAATCTTGAAAAAATAACACACTACTGTCTTCGAGATGTGGAGGTAACGGCAAGGATTTACCTCGCCATGCATCCGCAATCCGAACCCAGTGACCTTGAAATCGAATACCCTGATTCGTAACAAAAAGAACATATCTGCAAGTTTTCAGGACAATCAAAACTTCATACCTTAGAATAAAAAAAGCCCTCATGGGAAGAAAATCCGATCGAAAAAATTCCAAAAAAAACCATTCAAGCTCAAAAGGCAACAATGATTCTACTTCCTTAGCACGAAGACTACTTCACTTCCTAGATGCAAATTTTGGCCAAGAATTTAATGCCAAGCAACTCATCAAGCAACTAGAAATCCGTGATTCCCTGAACAAAGGTGGGGTGGAACCAGTACTTTTTCAACTTGTCGCAGAAGGGAAAATTTCAAGAAGCCCACGTAATTATTTTTCCTCTACCCGTGATCCAGAGTTTATCTTAGGAACCGTTGATTTTGTCAACCCCCGTTTTGCATTCATCATTCCAGACCAACCTGATTCAGTTGAAGGAGATATTTTGGTGAAGGAAGCCGACCTAAAACAGGCATTGGATGGAGACAAGGTACGCGTGATGGTATTTCCTAACAAAGGAAAAACCGGAAGAACGGAAGGTCGCGTATTGGAAATTATAGCGCGTAGCCGAGATGAATTTGTCGGCCGAGTGGAAATTTCCCCTCGCTTTGCCTTTGTAGTGCCCGACTTCAAAAAAATGCATAAAGACATCTTTGTACACCGTGGAGAATTGATGGGTGCTGAACACAATGAAAAGGTGATTGTCAAATTGACCGAATGGAGGGAAGACGATAAGAACCCAACTGGAAAAGTAATCCGGGTACTCGGAAAGGCAGGACTGCATGAGGTGGAAATTCACTCCATTATGGCGGAATTTGGCCTTCCTTTCGACTACGAAAAGGAAGCCGATGCCGAAGCAAATGCTATCTCGGAACAAATTTCATCCAAAGAAATTAAGGCTCGAAAAGATTTTAGAGAGGTACTGACTTTCACGATTGATCCTGCAGATGCCAAAGACTTTGACGACGCGATTTCCTACCGAAAACTAGAAAATGGAAACCACGAAATAGGTGTTCATATCGCTGATGTGACCCATTACGTCAAACCAAAAACAGCCTTAGAAAAAGAAGCCCACAATCGGGCAACTTCAGTTTACCTGGTCGATCGCACCATTCCCATGCTTCCGGAGCGCCTCAGCAATGGCCTTTGTTCACTCCGCCCAAAAGAAGATAAACTCACCTTTGCTTGCGTATTTGAGGTAGATCCTCAAGCCAAAGTGGTAAGCCATTGGATTGGCCGAACCATCATTCATTCCGACCGACGGTTTGCTTACGAAGAAGCACAAGAATGTATCGATACCCAGTCAGGAGATTACTTCCAGGAGCTAACCTTACTCAACAACTTAGCCAAGAAAATTCGAAAACAACGATTTGAACAAGGAGCTGTCAACTTTGAAACGGTGGAAGTCAAATTTAAGCTCGATGAAAAAGGAACTCCCCTAGGCTTATTTGTTAAGGAGCGGAAAGACATTCACAAGCTCATTGAAGAATTTATGCTACTGGCCAACAAGTACGTAGCCGAATTCATTTTTCGTAAAAATCAGGGCATGGATACCTTTGTGTACCGAACGCACGATAGCCCAGATTTGGATCGATTGGAAACCTTCTCTGGTTTTGCCAAGCGCTTCGGCCATCAAATGGACACCACACAGCCTCAGAAAATCTCTGCTGCACTCAACAAACTGATGGATGAGATTCAGGGCAAACCCGAGCAAAATGTCTTGGAGCAGCTGGCCATTCGGAGTATGGCCAAAGCAAAGTACACCACCGAACCCAAAGGGCATTTTGGACTTGCATTTGCACACTATACCCACTTCACCTCTCCCATCCGAAGGTACCCAGACATGATGGTGCACCGCTTGCTCGAACACTACCTCGAAGGAGGAAAATCCCCAGACGCAGGTTCTTGGGAACAAAAATGTCAGCATTCTTCGGAACGGGAAAAACGAGCAGCAGATGCTGAACGTGCCTCCATCAAGTACAAGCAAGTAGAATTCATGTCTCTCGCTGAGGTAAGAGATTACGAAGGCATCGTGAGCGGGGTGACCGAGTGGGGGGTATTCGTAGAAATCACAGAAACCAAGTGTGAAGGGATGATTCGAGTCCAAGACATGGACGACGATTACTATGATTTTGACGAGCGCAACATGCGCTTGATTGGATCGAAAACAAAAAAAATGATCACTTTAGGAGACAAAGTACTGGTTCGGGTAGTTAATACGGATATCGACCGAAGAACCATCGATTTGGAATTTGCAGACCATGACAGAAAAAAATCTCGTCCACGAGCTTTTAACTAAGTTTGAAGAACACATCAGCAGCCACTCTTTTGGAGCATCTCCTGCTGAATTGTACGACCCCATCACCTACATCATGAGCTTAGGAGGAAAGCGGATTCGACCCTTACTCTCCCTCTTAGCTTACGGCTTGTATGGAAAAAACCCTACAGAGATATTCAGTCAGGCTGCTGCACTGGAAGTTTTTCACAACTTCACGCTCATGCACGACGACATCATGGATCAAGCTCCTTTACGCAGAGGAAAACCTACAGTCCATGAAAAATGGAATGCTAACATTGCCATTCTCTCTGGAGACGTCATGCTAGTACGGGCCTATGACCTATTGCTACCTACACCAACTGCACTTTTACCTGAAGTCATTCGGCTTTTTAATAAAACGGCGGCCGAAGTTTGTGAAGGACAGCAGCTAGACATGAACTTTGAAGGATATGAGACCGTAGCTGAACCCAATTACATTGAAATGATTCGCTTGAAAACTGCTGTACTCCTAGGATTTGCTCTGCAGCTTGGAGCGCTTTTGGCTGGTGCAGCTAAGGAAGACGTGCAACGGATCTATGACTTTGGAGTAAATATTGGTATTGGTTTCCAACTCCAAGATGACTTACTAGATGTCTATGCAGACCAAGCTAAGTTTGGCAAGCAGGTGGGTGGAGATATTATTTCCAACAAGAAAACCTTCCTTTTGATTAAGGCACTTGAGCTTGCCAAGGGCAAAGAGAAAGAAGAATTACAACATTGGTTGGGACTTAGCCAATTTGATAAAGAAGAAAAAGTAGCTGCGGTCAAGGTAATCTACGAGAAGCTTGGCATTCGCTCCTTGACTGAAAAGAAAATGGCCTCCTATTTTGAAGAAGGATTTCAACAACTTGAAAGGCTACAGATCAAAGATCAACACTATTCCAAAACATTGGTAGCGGTTACCCAAGAGTTGATGCAACGTGAGAAGTAAGCGCGAATGGATATTTCTTTAACCACTGTACTGATCGGGGCTACGGTAATTTGTAGCGTCCTTGCCTTCGGTCGTCCCCGCCTTTTAGAGCGGTGGATGTTTTTCCCGTACCAAATCAAACATCGGAACCAGTGGGATCGCTTTATCCTATCTGGATTTATTCATACGAATTATCCCCACCTTTTATTCAATTTATTTACTTTCTATTTTTTTGGTGGAGTGGTGGAGCGATTTTTTAAATTTCAATTTGGACTAGAGCTTGGAGGCTTGATTTTCGTGGGATTTTACCTTATAACCTTAGTGGTTTCGGATATTCCCACGTTTATCAAACAGCAGAATAGTCCTTACTATAAGGCTTTGGGCGCATCTGGAGGAACGTCAGCCATGGTTTTTGCTAGCATCGTCTTAATGCCACTTTCGGACATTTGTCTTTTTGGACTCCTCTGCCTTCCCGGTTTCCTTTTGGGAGGGTTTTTTCTGATTTATTCTTACGTCAAAGGAAAACAAGGGCAGGACAATATCAACCACGATGCCCACCTCTATGGTGCCATTTTCGGGATAGTTTGTATACTACTTCTTTCTCCCGGTAGCGCAATAATGTTTTTGGAACAGCTAAAATCGTATCGGCCTTTTTAAAAAAAAAAGGCCCCAACTTGCGGGGCCCTTCTGTTTATTTTTTCTTTTCCAACTTTGTTTTCATCTCCTCGATATTCAAGACTCTAGAGATTTGTTCGCGTTCCAACTTTCGGAATCGTGCCAGTTGTACATCAATTTGTTCCGTGAGTTCCTTTCGTACCTCTTCTGAAGAATCAGTAGGTCGGTAATCTCCATTTCCAACTACACTGCTCAAGTGGGCCAACTTGTTGTTGAGTCGAATGGGGAAGTTGAGCGGATCCTGTCCACTTCGATTTTGCGTCTGGTAAAGGGTCTCTTCAATTGCTTGCATTTCTGCTTTGATTTGATCAAGGTTCTCCGGCTTGGTTGTAAGCGAATCCAATTCAGTGCGGTACACTCGAATCAATTTGATCGCTTGGTGCGTTTCTGTAATTTTATCGCGTACCGCCAACAAGTAGTTGTATTGTGCTTCCAAGTCTTCTTGACTGGATTCATAACGAGGGTCTGCAAGCACCTTGAAGTTTTGCTCCTGAGATTGACCATCTACGGTCATGCGCACTTTGTAGGTGCCAGGTACGACCTTAGGCCCTCTAAGGTTAGCTGCCCAAAGAATCATCCCTTCAAATCCTTCGGCATTTTCGGTGCGTAAATTCCAATTAAATTCTCCAGAACCGGGTTTAACCTTCAGCGTATCCCCATTGACCCCTTTGGTAGAGAACCAACGAATAAGTTGATTTTGGTCATTAAAGAATTCAATTTTCACTTCTCCAGAAGGCTTCTCTTTCAGGAAATAATACACCAAGACGCCACCTGGACGATTGCTACCATTCGTTAGGCTTACTCGCTTCATCCCGTCAATTCGGTAGGAGTCCTGTGGCTTGTACAGGTGAAAGGGCTTGTTCTCCAATCCCCCTTCTGCTTGATGAAGGACTGTCAGATCATCGATGATCCAAAAAGATCTGCCTTGGGTAGCTGCAATCAAATTATTTTCCTTGATCGTCAAATCCGTAATTGGAACGATAGGCAAATTCAATTGTAGGGAATGCCAGCTACCACCATCATCTTTGGAATAGTACATGCCTGTTTCCGTGCCGGCATAAAGCATTCCTTTTTTAGCTGGATCTGCCCGAACTACCCGAGTAAAGTGTTCTTCATTGATTCCTGAGACAATCTTGGTCCAGGTCTTTCCATAATCCTTAGTTTTGTAGAGATAAGGGGCAAAGTTGCCACTCTTGTATCCTGTAGCTGCAAAATAGGCCTCACCTGCAGCAAATGGACTTGCCTCGATGGAATTGATTTGAAGCCATTCAGGTAGGTCTTTTGGTGTGACATTTTGCCAAGTTTTTCCGTTATCTACAGTTACATGAACCAATCCATCGTCAGATCCTGCCCAGATTACACCTGGTTTCACTGGAGATTCTGCCGCAGTAAAAATGGTTGCATAGTATTCCACAGAAGTATTGTCCTTGGTGATTGGACCTCCTGAAGGACCTAGTTTGCTTTTATCATTTCGAGTCAAATCTGGAGAAAACACCTCCCAAGTTTGTCCTTCGTTGGTAGAGCGGTGAAATTGGTTACTAGTCGTATAAAGTAATCTTGGATTGTGAGGGGAAAAGAAAATGGGAAAGTTCCATTGGAAGCGGTACTTCATGCCCTCTGCTCCATGTCCCATCGGGTTATCTGGCCATACATTGACTGTGCGCGAGGTACCATTTCGATGGTTCTCACGCGTGAGCAGTCCACCATAGGATCCACCATAGACGATATCATTATCTAGGGGATCCGGTGCAATCCATCCTGACTCACCACCGGCAGTAGGCTCCCAATCTGATTCAGTAATTGCTCCACCATCATTACGATGGCGAATTCGAACGGTAGAATTGTCTTGCTGAGCGCCATAGATGCGATAAGGGAAGCTATTGTCGGTCGTCACTCGGTAAAACTGAGAGGTCGGTTGATTCATCATGGAAGACCAAGTGGTACCCCCATCTTCAGAGATTTGAGCACCTCCATCGTCGGCGATGATCATTCGCTGGTTATTCATTGGGTCAATCCACAGGTCGTGGTGGTCCCCATGCGGCGCATTCGCCCCTTTAAAGGTTTTTCCCCCATCCGTGGATTTGTGGTAACTCACGTTGAGTACATAGAGAGTTTCCTCGTCTTGGGTGTCTGCAAAGATTCGAGAATAATACCAGGCACGTTGACGTAGGTTCCGATTTTCATTGACCAGTTCCCAAGTCTGTCCAGCATCTTTGGAAGTATATACGCCTCCTTTATCATTTTCGATAATGGCATACAGTCGATTGGAATTTTTTGGAGACACGGCAATTCCCATAATCCCAAGTATCCCTTTTGGGAAGGTTTCTTTAGAAGAAAGTTCTTCCCAAGTTTTCCCACCATTCGAGGATTTAAAAAGTTTGGACCCCGGCCCACCGCTTTCCAAACTATAGGGAGTCCGTTGCAATTGCCAAGTAGATGCATAGACTACTTCAGGATTGTTGGGATCCAACACCAAATCTACAGCGCCAGAGATGTCATCTACAAAAAGTAGCTGTTCCCAAGTTTTTCCGCCATCAATAGTTTTGTACACCCCTCGAGTTGCATCAGGCTTGAAAACATCTCCCAATACTGCCGCGTATACCACATCGGGATTGGTGGGATGGATGCGAAGGCGAGAAATAAATCGGCTTTTATCCAGTCCAGCACGAGCCCAGGTTTTACCGGCATCTGCACTTCTCCAGATGCCATAGCCAAAAGAAACGTTGCCTCGGACGGTTTTTTCTCCGCCTCCAGCGTAAACCACAGCAGTATCACTTTCTGCTACAGCCACGGCGCCCATGGATCCTCCAAAGAATCCATCGGAAACAGATTTCCAGGTTTGGCCTGCATTACTGGTTTTCCAAATTCCGCCACCAGTAGATGCGAAGTAATAGGATTTATCATTTCCTTTAACACCTGTTACCCCATCTGCACGGCCTCCTCTAAATGGCCCAACTAGGCGCCATTGAACAGCATCGTACAATTTGGGGTCAGGTACTTGCTGCCCATGACTAGATAAACTTAGAAGTAAGAGTAGGAGGAAAACACCCCTGCGAAGAAAAGATGGAAAAGAAATCATGATGGGTTGAATTAATTGCTCGTTTTAAAGTAATGGAAAAGTAAGAAAAGGAAGTGAAAAAAATTGACTAGTGGTAAAAAGATGGGAAAAGGACAAAAAAAAACCTCTTCCAAAGAAGAGGTTTATTTGCGTTGTGTATGGAGATTAATCCTGAGCAGGAACAATGCTCACGTACGATCTACCATCGAATTTTTTCTTGAATGCCACTACACCATTAGTCAATGCGAATAGTGTGTGGTCTTTGCCAACACCCACATTCAATCCAGGGTGGTGTTTTGTGCCTCTTTGTCTTACTAGGATGTTTCCTGCGATGACTACTTCACCGCCGAACTTCTTCACACCCAATCTTTTGGAATGTGACTCACGACCGTTCTTGGAACTACCTACACCTTTTTTGTGTGCCATGGTTTTATTCGTTTATGGATTTCTTGGCTAATTGTCTTATAGCGTGATCGATTCAATCATTACTTTGGTGAAGTCTTGTCGGTGACCGTTCTTCTTTTTGTAGCCCTTACGGCGCTTCTTTTTAAAGACAATCACTTTGTCACCTTTCACATGATCCAAAATTTTTCCGGATACCTTTGCTCCTGCAAGTAGGGGAGCTCCTACAGACACAGTGCCGTTGGCTTCTGCCAATAAGACCTGGTCAAATTCGACGGAAGCGCCAGTTTCACCTGCCATTTTGGGGGCATAGACGAACTGATCTTTTGTTACTTTGAACTGCTTTCCTGCGATGTTAACAATTGCGTACATGTTGCTTGATTTATCGAAATCGGAGTGCAAATATAGGAATTGAATTGAAACTAAAAAAACTTTCCTAAAAAATGATGAAAGAATAGACGACGGAATCGATTCCTCCTTCTTGCTCAATTTTCACGATTAAAAGTATGTCAAGTTTGCCTTCCCTCTATTTTAATTGAACTGAATTAGTTTTGATACTAATGCCTTGTTTTTCAATAGTATACAAAACTATACATGCATGAAATTTAATTTGACCATCGTTCAAAACAGAGGTCAGGACTACTCCACAAAAACTTTTTTTTACAATTTTAAAAATATTCAATCGCCCTATATTCAAGAATTAAATTGATTATATACTTTATTTTAGATATATTAAAGTATTGACTGTTTGTATTTTATGTATTTTTTGACCTTTGGTCATATTTTAAAATTTGCTCCACTTTTTGACTTTTTTATTCCCTTTTTGATCCTCATATTTGTTTATATGCTCCTCTACAAAGGAAGCATCTTCCTATCCTAGGAATCCTTGAAGGCGTATTTTAGTCTTCCATCCACTACCAATTGATTAAATAAATTTAGAGAGCGATGCAGCAAGAGCCGATTTTACAAGAAAACAGTAACCGATTTGTCCTTTTTCCAATCCAACACGCTGACATTTGGCAGTATTACAAAAAAGCAGAAGCAAGTTTCTGGACAGCAGAGGAAATTGATTTGAGTCAAGACCTTACTGACTGGAAAAATTTGAATGATGGAGAACGGCACTTCGTATCCCACGTGCTTGCCTTTTTTGCTGCTTCTGATGGAATTGTAAATGAAAACCTAGCAGAGCACTTTGTAGCAGAAGTACAATACACTGAAGCAAAGTTTTTCTATGGCTTCCAAATAGCTATGGAAAATATTCACTCGGAAACTTACTCGCTCCTCATTGATACATACATCAAAGATAACGTAGAACGAGATCGCCTACTAAATGCCATCGAACACATCGACTGCGTGAAGAAAAAAGCGGATTGGGCCCTACGCTGGATTGACAATGGAAGCTTCCAAGAAAGACTGATTGCCTTTGCTGCTGTAGAAGGCATCTTCTTCTCCGGTTCCTTCTGCTCCATCTTCTGGTTGAAGAAAAGAGGCCTCATGCCTGGATTAACCTTCTCCAATGAATTGATCTCACGAGACGAGGGATTGCACTGTGATTTTGCTTGCCATCTGTATACCAAGCATGTCAATAATCAGCTTCCAAAAGAAACTGTACGTGAAATCATCATGGATGCAGTAGCAATTGAAAAAGAATTTGTAACCGATGCTTTGCCAGTACGTCTCATCGGAATGAACTCAGATTTGATGTGTCAATACATTGAGTTTGTGGCAGACAGATTGCTGATGGAACTCGGATGTGAGAAAGTATGGAACAGTACCAATCCTTTCGACTTCATGGATATGATTTCCTTGCAAGGCAAAACAAACTTCTTCGAAAAACGAGTAGGTGACTACCAAAAAGCTGGGGTGATGAAATCAACCGAACCCGCTGACAGCGCCGCTCGATTCTCAATCGAAGAAGATTTCTAATTACCCAAAATCACCTAATTCAACCACCCCTTAAAATTCGCCTGAGTATGTTAGTAATTAAACGAGACGGAAGAAGAGAATCCGTACGATTCGACAAGATCACTGCAAGGATAGAGAACCTCTGCTATGAACTAGATCCCAAATTTATTCAACCCATTGAAGTAGCCAAAAAGGTAATCGATGGACTATACGATGGGGTGACCACTTCCGAACTTGATAACCTTGCTGCAGAAGTCTGTGCCTCACTCACTGTAAGGCACCCAGATTATGCGATTTTGGCAGCACGAATTGCTATCTCAAACCTACACAAAACCACAAGCCAGTCTTTTTCAAATACCATGAAAAGGCTGTATACGCATGTCAATCCAAAAACAGGAGAGAATGCACAACTCCTAGACACTGAGGTGTATGGAATCATCAAAAAACATGCGGCAAAACTCGATGAGGCGATCGATTACAAGCGTGATTTTAGTTACGATTATTTTGGGTTCAAAACCTTAGAAAGAAGTTACCTCATCCGGTTGGATGGCAAAGTAGTAGAACGTCCTCAACACATGCTGATGCGAGTGGCTGTAGGAATTCACAGGGAGGATTTGGATGCGGCGATCGAAACTTACGACCTGCTTTCTGAAAAATGGTTTACACATGCCACTCCAACTCTATTTAATGCAGGTACCCCGAAGCCACAGCTTTCTTCTTGCTTTCTATTGACTATGAAGGACGATAGCATTGATGGCATCTACGATACCTTGAAGCAATGTGCGAAGATCTCCCAGTCTGCCGGAGGTATTGGCCTTTCTATCCACAACGTCCGTGCCAAGGGAAGCTACATTAAAGGCACCAATGGGGTATCCAACGGGATCGTACCGATGCTTCGTAACTTTGACATGACCGCTCGTTATGTAGATCAAGGGGGAGGAAAACGTAAAGGTAGTTTCGCTATCTATCTAGAACCCTGGCATGCCGATATCAAGGACTTCTTAGAACTTCGAAGAAACCATGGCAAGGAAGAAATGCGAGCAAGAGATTTATTCTATGCGCTCTGGATTCCTGACTTGTTCATGAAACGTGTGGAAAATAACGAAGATTGGTCACTCTTCTGTCCTAATGAAGCCCCTGGTCTTGCAGATTGCCATGGAGCAGAATTTGAGCGCTTGTACGAAAAGTACGAGAAGGAAGGTAGAGCTCGTGAAACAATGAAGGCGCAAGAACTCTGGTTTGAAGTGTTGGAATCACAAATCGAAACGGGCACTCCCTACATGCTCTACAAAGATGCTGCAAATGGGAAATCCAACCAGCAAAATTTGGGAACCATCAAATCTTCTAACCTCTGCACCGAGATCATCGAATATACAGCTCCTGATGAAGTAGCAGTATGTAACCTTGCGTCTATTGCACTTCCGAAATTTGTGATCGCTGGGGAAGATGGGGTGCTCCGCTTTGACCACCAGAAATTGTACGAGATCACTAAAGTAGCTACACGAAATCTCAACAAGGTGATCGATATCAACTACTACCCAGTAGAAGAAGCCAGGAAGTCCAACTTCAGACACCGACCAATCGGCCTAGGTATTCAAGGTTTAGCAGATGCGTTTATTTTGCTTCGCATGCCCTTCGATTCTGTCGAAGCTAGAGGACTCAATGAAGATATATTTGAGACCATTTACTATGCGGCAGTAGAAACCTCCATGGAGCTTGCAAAGACTCAAGGTACCTATGAGACCTACGACGGTTGCCCAGCGTCCAAAGGAATCCTTCAATTTGACATGTGGGGAATTACCCCTAAATCTGGTCGTTACGATTGGGAGCAATTGAAAGAGAAAGTGAAGAAATTTGGCTTGAGAAATTCTCTATTGGTTGCTCCAATGCCTACTGCTTCGACTTCTCAAATCTTAGGCAACAACGAATGCTTTGAGCCATATACCTCTAATATCTACACAAGAAGAACCCTTTCCGGTGAATTTATCGTAGTGAACAAGCACTTGATGAAAGATTTGATTGAATTGGGAATATGGAATGATGCGATGAGAAACCGACTCATTTCCACCAATGGATCTGTTCAAGCAGTACCAGGAATTCCTCAAAACATCAAGGACCTCTACAAAACGGTTTGGGAGATTTCTCAGAAAATTATCATAGATATGGCTGCAGATCGAGGCGCCTATATTTGCCAGTCTCAAAGCATGAATATCTTCATGCAGGATCCAAACTTCGGCAAACTGACCTCAATGCACTTCTATGCGTGGAAAAAAGGACTGAAGACCGGCATGTACTACCTACGCTCTCAGGCAGCTACAGCAGCCATTAAGTTTACTTTGGACAAGTCTCAACTAGAGCAACCAAAAATAGAAAAGGCAAACGAAACGGAAGCCGTAAAAACACAAAAGCAAGATGCCATTGCCTGCTCATTGGATGATCCAGAGGGCTGCGAAATGTGCGGAAGCTAAATCGATATTCTAGAGTTCATTAATGAATAAAGGCGTTTGATCCTATCAAACGCTTTTTTTATATATTTTCAACCATGAACAAAGAAACACTACTCCAACGACTACAAGCCTTGAGTACTCACTCGAAAGCTAAATTTGGTATTCTTACGCCGCAGCACATGGTGGAACATTTGATACTTACCCTAAAAATGTCCGCGGGTAGAATTCCAATCCCAGAAATTGTGCCTACTGAAAAACAGTTGGCTCAGAAGCAGGCACTACTCTTTACAGACATTCCATTTCCACAGGGAATTAAAGCGCCAGGATTACCCGAAACGTTACTTGACCTTCGATTTAGAGATTTAGAAACTGCAAAAGCTGAACTGGTTAAAAGTTGGGATGCCTACCAGCTACTCTTCCAAGAAAACCCCACCAAACAAACCCCACACCCAGGCTTTGGCTTACTAAATTTCGAGGAATGGGAGCGCTTTCACTCCAAGCATATAAATCATCACTTGAGTCAATTTGGCTGCTAATTTCAAGTAGAACTATTTCGCTTTTTCCAAAGAAGACACCCCTCCACTCACCATAAATTTCATTACTTCTGAATTTTTTAAACCCGTAAGTGGCTTTACGTTCTCCCGCTTTACCAAGAACACGTTTCCAGACACATTGTAACTATGCGGAAAGTAGACAGCTACATAATCAGGCATTCCAATTGAAGCCATGTCGTCCTGAGTCACGAAGCCAATCCGGTATAAATTATCCGAAATAGCTACTAAGACGGGTGAATTAAATTTCTTTTTTTCACCCACAAAAGCCCCCATTAAATCCTTGATTGAGGTATACAATAGGTTGACAAAAGGTATTTTAAATACCCCACGTTCAAACCAATCAAATAACGGCTTTGTAAAAAATAAACTTGCCAAATACCCAACAAAAGTAATCAGTGCCAATACCATCAAAATCCCAATCCCTGGTATTGAAACAGGGATTAAATTGTCAAGGAATAAAAAAAGCTGGTAGACAATGTACACCGTAACTGCCAAAGGAGTTAAAAATAATAAACCCCTAAAAAAATAGGCCAATAGTTTACGGTAGGTAATGGACATAGGCAATTTAATTATTTAGCATGCATTGGAGTGGTTAACCTAATCCTCCAAAAGTTTGATTTTCACACTCCGGTAATAAATCACACTTTCGGGGTCATGTGCTTGGAGCGCAATAGTTCCTCTATCAAAACGCTTGAGGCCAAGGGGAGTAGTGCGCTTTGTATCGTCGGACTCGTCGTATTCCATGACCACTTTCCCATTAAGCGCCACAGAAATTTGATCGCCAACTACCTTCACGTGGTAGGTATACCATTCCTCGTCAGATACCACCACCTCTTTTACATCCTGAAAAGAATACAAGCTGCCTGATTTTCTCCAATCCGTATGACTTTGATTAACCTGAATTTCATACCCTTTTTCAGGCCAGCCAGATTCTTGATAGTTGGTATGGAAGAAAATACCTGAGTTTGCCTTAGGCATGGTCTTTACTTCCACCAACAATTCGAAATTCTTGAAATTTGCTCCGCCTACTGGGCCCGCATAGAAGGCATGAGCCCTAGGCCCTGCTACCTTAAGCAACTTATTTTCAATCGAAAAAGAAGTAGGATTCTCAGAGATCTTCCAGTGTGCCAAATCCGTACCAGAAAAAAGTTCTATCCAGGGACCTTCTTGAGAAAATCCAGTAGTACAAAAGAAAAATAGAAATGAGAGTGCAAAAACCTGTTTCATGGGATCACATTTTAGTTATTGGGCTATTGAAAGTTAATCATTTATTTATTGTACAAAAAAAGGCCCTGAAGTTTTCTTCAGGGCCTTCCCTCAAAATAGGAATGATTATAAATCAATTCCCATAAAAGACATGAAAGCAATTCCCATTAAGCCGGTTAGGAGCATGGTAATACCCAAGCCCTTTAAGCCATCTGGCACTTGAGAATATTTAAGTCGTTCACGGATCGCAGCCAATAAAACAATAGCTAGCATAAATCCTAAGCCAGAACCAAAGCCATACACTCCAGACTCAGCTAGGGTATAATCACGCTGAGCCATGAATAAACCTCCACCAAGTATTGCACAATTTACCGCAATCAGAGGAAGAAAGATCCCCAACTGACCATACAAGGCTGGTGAAAACTTCTCAATAATCATTTCTACCAACTGCACTGTTCCCGCGATTACTGCGATAAACATAATAAATCGAAGAAATGACAAATCTATGGTCAACAGACTGGCAGATACCCAAGTGAGGGCACCCTCCTTCAAGACAAACTCATTCAATATCCAATTGAGCGGTACCGTTACCCCTAATACGAATACAACAGCAGCTCCAAGTCCAACCGCAGTGCTTACTTTTTTGGAAACAGCAAGAAAAGAGCACATTCCCAAAAAGTAGGCGAAAATCATGTTATCGATAAAAATCGACCGAATACCTAAACTAAATAATTCCATGGTGATACCGCTAGATTAATGTTCTACATAACCCGTTTTGGTACGCTGTACCCAAACGATTAAACCCAAAATAATAAATGCCCCTACTGGAGAAACCATCAGGCCATTTGTAGCCAACTTAAAGTCAGGTCCAAATAAGCTAGATATATAGCTGTAAACAGGTATTCCAAATACGGATCCAGACCCTAATAGTTCACGGAAGAATGCAACCGTAAGAATGATCCAAGAATAGCCCAATGCAGATCCCAAACCATCTAAAATGGAGTCATAGGGCTTGTTACCCATGGCAAAGGCCTCCAATCTACCCATGACAATACAGTTGGTAATAATCAGTCCAATAAAAACTGTCAATTCTTTGTACATGTCGTAAGCAAAGGCCTTCAAAATTTCACTCACCAAGGTAACCAAAGTAGCTACCACTGCCAATTGAACAATAATTCGCACTCGGGCAGGAATGGTGTTTCGCATGATCGAAATCACAAAATTCGCCAGGGCAATTACAAAAATAACCGAGATTGCCATCACCAAAGTGGGCTTCAACTGGGTAGTTACAGCCAAGGCAGAACAAATGCCCAATACTTGTATGGTAATGGGGTTGTCATCAATCAAAGGATCTGTTACCAGCTTTTTTCTGCGTTTGGAGAACAAGGGCTCAGCCGGCTTTTTCTCAATAACTTTCTCTAGTGTTTCAGTACTCATAATTAGATTAGTCTGATACGTTAACTTATAGTGCTGCTACTGCCTCAGGGGCAGCAGTAGATTTTGATTTGATGTAGGCTTCGTAATGACTCAAGTAGGACTTCAACATGGCATTCACTCCATTTGCAGTAATGGTTGCTCCAGACATTCCATCTACTTTGTGCAACTCGTCGTCGTAGTCTTTCCCCTCCCCTTTCTGCATAATCACAGTAATCAAAGCGCCTGATTCGTCAAATATCTTTTTCCCTACATAACGAGCTTGTACTCCCGATTCTGTAATTCTAGCGCCAAGACCTGGTGTCTCTCCTGCGTGTGCCAAAGTAATTCCTCCTATGGTATTCATGTCAGTTTCTAAGGCAACATATCCCCAAATTGCATCCCACAACCCTGCACCATACAAAGGAAATACATAAGAATCCACTGCCTCTGGATTACCTGCTGCATGAAAAATATAAACTGGATAAGCTCTTTCTTCAGCAGCTTTTTTATAATCTTTGGCAACTTCAACTTTTTCTGCAGTAAGCCCTTCTTCTTTTATTTCTTCTCCAGAAATATTGACCACTGTGGATGAAATTCGAGAAGCATAAAGTTCATTTACCTCTTCAGGTGTCATTGCAGCCAATTCCTCACCGCTAATGACAGCGCCTAAAATTTGCTTTTTCTTATCCAAAGCAATTGCCTCTTGCTGCATAGGACCCAACAATTGGGATGATCCTGAGAGCAATAATCCCAAAACTATGGTCAATACTGCCGAGTAAACAATGATGTATGTATTAGACTGTTGCACGTTGTAACCTCCTTGTTTTATTTGCCTTAACTACATAATGATCAATCAATGGCGCCACCACATTCATGAATAGAACTGCAAGCATGATCCCTTCAGGATAAGCTGGATTCGTCACACGAATAATCACGGTCAACACCCCAATCAAAATTCCATATATCCATTTTCCTAGTTCGGTCTGCGCTGCCGATACGGGGTCTGTCGCCATAAATATCACACCAAATGCCAAGCCGCCCATGACCAAATGATACTGAGCTGGCATCGCCATGTATTCATTCACTGCAAAAGCATTCATTACAAGACCCATGGCATAAGCTCCTCCAAATCCACCTACTATAATCTTCCAGCTTGCAACACCTGTAGCTACCAGAATCACAGCTCCAATTAATGCCATCAAAGTGGATGTCTCTCCAATAGAACCTGGAATCCATCCCATAAACAAACTCATGAAACTAAAATCTGCTCCAAGAGCTGCATTGTGCGAGGACAAAGCCTCCACCACTGGAGTTCCATCCACACTAGAATTGTAGGCTACACCAAGTGCAGTAGCTCCAGAAAATCCATCAACTGCTGTCTTATCACCTAGGTAAGTCCATACTTGATCTCCAGAGATTTGAGCGGGATAGGCAAAGTAGAGGAAAGCCCTTGCTGTCATGGCGACATTGAGAATATTCATCCCCGTACCACCAAAGACCTCTTTTCCTATCACCACCGCAAAGATGGTAGCCAGAGCCACCTGCCAAAGTGGAATAAATGGAGGCATGACTAAGGCAATCAACATTCCCGTAACCAAATACCCTTCAGAAATTGGGTGATTTCGGATCACACAAAAGGTAAATTCAGTAGCCAATCCAACCGCATAAGATACAATTAGAATCGGAAGCACAGAAAGCGCACCAAAGATGGCCTTATCCAAAAATGTTCCTTCCGCGCCTGTAGCTATAAAATGCTGGTGTCCAATATTCAAAATGCCAAAAAGCAAAGCTGGGATCATCGCAATTACTACGGTAATCATCACACGCTTTAAATCCGTAGCATCTTTGATTTGTGCACCTTTGGACTTAGTAATCAAGTCAGGGGCAAACGCAATGGTTCTATGTCCCTCATATAGGGTGTGGAATTTTTCCCATTTGCCACCCTTTTCAAAGTTTGGCTTTATTCCATCGAAGAGATTTTGTAATAACTTCATAGCTTAATTATACATTAACAATTCAATCCCATGGCGAACTAATTCTTGTAGGTCATTCTTTGATGGATCTACAAATTCGCAAAGCGCCACATCTTCCTCTATCACTTCATACAAACCTAGCTCTTCCATCTCATCAAAGTCTTCGGTCACGATGGCTTTGAATAAGTAAGTAGGTAAAATATCCATTGGCATCACCTTTTCAAACACCCCAGAAACTACGAAAGGACGCTCTTCTCCATGGGTATTGGTATCGACCTTGAATTCTCCACTTTTAAGAAATGAGAACATACCAATCGCCTTGTGGAAACTGAGTTTGGATGCACTAGGCTTTAGCCAACCCAAGAACTCCTCGTATTTCCCTTCAGGAATTACAGTGACTTGGTTGTGGTAAAAACCTAAATACCCATCTTTTTCAATTTTTTCCCCGGTCAACACATTACCTGAAATAATTCTCAGTGTTTCGGGCTCAGCTACTCCAGCTAGGAAAGTAGCCACATTCGCTCCAGTATACGTTTTTACATAGCCTTTCTGATTCATCTCAGAACCCGTCAACGCAACTAATTTGGAAGCGTCATAAATACCTTCTAAAACAAATTTCCCGATTTGAACTACTCCATGGGGAGCTACAGTCCAAACAATATCTCCTTTGTTGATTGGGTCTAGGTGATGGATTTGAGTTCCCACATTTCCCGCAGGATGTGGTCCAGAAAACTGATTTACCTGTGCATTTTTAATGCCCGAGAAAATTGCAGGTACTTGCTTCTTACCATCTACATTTACATGAACCTTTCCGGAAGTAAGCTTGGATAATGCATCAATCCCAGCCTGAAAATAGCGTTCCTCTCCTTGAAGAAGGAAAGCTACCTCTGGAGCAAGAGGATGCGTATCAAATGCAGATACAAAAATAGCCTTTGGAGAGTCGGCAGGATTTGCAACAATTCCAAATGGCCGTTGAATGATAGTTGGCCAAACACCTGAAGCGGCAAGTTTACCCACCAAAGAAGCTCGATCCTGACCTAAGTCCAATGCTCCTGCATTTTCATAGGTCACAGAACTATCGGCAAGAATTTTTATTTCCAAAAGTTTTCGCTTTTCTCCCCTTTTGATTTCAACTACTTCCCCAGAAACTGGAGCCGCATAAATCACTTGATCCATTGCCTTGTCCAAAAGAATTGGAGTGCCTGCTTTCACAGTGTCTCCCTCATTTACAAGTACCTTTGGGCGCTGAATGCCGGGAAAATCGGTGGGTTTGATGGCGAAGGTGCTGGCGGCCGTTACTTGAATCAACTCCATGGGAGCTTTTCCTACTAACTTCAGGTCAAACCCTTTTTTTAGCTTCACTATTTTTGACATATGTTTGGGACTATGAGCCTTGAAAAACGCCACAAATCTAAGAAAAAACCTTTTGATATGGAGCCTAAGTCACATTAATTGTTGGAACTTTTACTAAAAGATAATTTAGGAAATGCGGGTCAATTTACTCTTGAAGGATTCCTTGAGAAACCCCATTCACGTAAGCTTTTACCTGTTCCATCAACCACATAGGTGTAGATGTAGCTCCACAGATTCCTATCCGCTCTGCTTGTTTGAACCATTCCTCTTCAATTTCTTCCTCATTTTCAATGAAATAGCTTCTTGGATTTTCAGAAAGGCAAACTTGGTATAAGGCTTTTCCGTTGGAGCTTTTTTTCCCTGACACAAACAAGACCACATCATTCTCCTGAGCAAATCGCTGCAACTGTGGTTCTCTATTGGAGACTTGTCTGCAGATGGAGTCGTTAGAGTTGAAATCAACTTCCGTCAACTCCCCTTTAGTTGCTTTAATTCGATTTTCTATTTTTTCTGATAGGGCATAAAAGCCCTTTGTACTCTTGGTAGTTTGACTAAATAAGGTAATAGGGCGTGTGAAATCAAGTTGATCCAAATCTGAATCCTGAGTGACTACAATCGCTTTTTCTAAAGTTTGTCCAGTCAAGCCAATTACTTCCGCATGCCCCTTTTTACCGTAGATAACGATCTGCCCATTTTCACGCTCCATCTTATCAAAAGCATTTTTCACTCTATGCTGAAGTTTGAGTACTACAGGACAAGAGGCATCGATTAATTCAATATTGTTTTCAATGGCTAATTTATACGTTTCGGGAGGCTCTCCATGCGCTCGAATAAGAACTTTGCAATTACTCAATTCATGAAGTTGCTCTCGGTCAATGACTACCAAGCCCTTTTCGCTTAAACGCTTGACTTCCATATCATTGTGAACAATATCTCCCAGACAATACAAAGTCTCCTCATTCTCCATCTCATCCTCTGCCATTTTGATGGCAAATTCTACTCCAAAACAATACCCTGAATTCTTATCTATGGTAACTTGCATACACCATTTATTTTAACGTTACGTTATGGACTAAGTCAATAATTTGGTCTACCTGCTGAGAAAATGTCAGGTTGCTCGTATCAATCTCAACCGCATCAGGCACCTTAATCAAAGGACTTTCTGATCTACTTGAATCTACTTGATCCCTAGTCTCTAAATTTAATTTAATTTCTTCTAACGACGCCTTCTCCCCCTTTTCAAGGAGTTCAAGCTGCCGTCGCCGCGCTCGAGTCTCTACGTCTGCAGTCATAAATAGTTTCAACTCAGCCTCTGGAAAAACTACCGAACCAATATCCCTTCCATCCATCACCACTCCCTTTTTTCGTCCAAGCTCCTGCTGTTGCGCCACGAGTGCAACGCGAACTTCTTTCACGGTTGCTACCTCACTCACCCGCTCAGCCACTCGCATGGAACGGATTTCCTTTTCTACATTCACCCCATTCAAGTAGGTTTCTTGTAATTGGCTTACTGGATTGAACTGAAATGAAATGCGAAGGCTTTTTAAACCTTCAAAAACATCCTCAGAGTCTAATGGAGATAAATTTTCATTCAAAAAATGAAGTGCCGCCGCACGATACATTGCTCCAGAATCGATATAGGTGAAGCCTAACCTTTTTGCGACCTCCTTGGCAGTCGAACTTTTCCCACAACCGGAATACCCATCTATGGCGATGACAATCTTGTTCATCAAAAAACCTATCTTATTTTACTGCCTAAAATTTGTGCAAATATAGTAGTTTTAACGGTACCTACTTTTAAAAGTAAAGATCCTTATTGCTTGCAAACCAAAAACTTTCCCTTGAATTTCCCCCTATGATCCTAGAAGGCCAGCTGATTGATCTCCATATCTGCAAAATTTACCCTGTAGCAATAGAAATTAGGGGGGGGAAGATTCATTCCATTGTCCCAATTCCACCCAGCCCTGCCCTGCCCTTCTTACTGCCTGGATTTATTGATGCCCATGTCCACATCGAATCCTCCATGTTGGTTCCATCCGAATTTGCTCGACTAGCAGTAGTTCATGGTACAGTCGCTACCCTCTCTGATCCACACGAAATCGCCAATGTCTGTGGTATGCAAGGGATAGAATACATGATTGACAATGGGAAACAAGTACCCTTTCATTTTTTCTTTGGAGCTCCCTCCTGCGTCCCCGCCACCCCTTTTGAAACCGCAGGTGGAGCAATCACTGCTGCAGACATAGAACAACTAATGGCTCGTCCGGAAATCCTATACCTCGCAGAAATGATGAACTGGCCTGGAGCGGTACATAGGGACCCGCTAGTCATGGAAAAAATTCACCTTGCTCAGAAGCAAGGAAAGCCCATTGATGGTCATGCACCAGGGCTTCGAGGCGAACTCGCGCAAAAGTATGTATCCGCAGGTCCAAGTACCGACCACGAATGCTTTACCTACGAGGAAGCTTTGGAAAAAATTAAACTTGGGATGAAAATCTCCATTCGAGAAGGTTCCGCAGCCAAAAACTTTGACGCCCTAATTGACCTTATCGATGATTATCCAGAAATGCTTCTGTTTTGCTCAGATGACAAACATCCAGACAATCTAGCCTTGGGTCATATCAATGAACTTGTCTGCCGGGCCATTGCTAAAGGAAAAGATATCTTCGATGTACTTAGAGCGGCCTGTATCAATCCCATTGCTCACTATTCCCTACCAGTTGGACAACTTCGAGTAGGAGATGGAGCTGATTTTATTCTGGTGGAAGATCTGGAGAAATTTAAAGTTCTAGCCACCTACATCCAAGGACAAAAGGTGGCAGAAAATGGGCAATCCCTAATCCCTAGAATAAAAAATGAGGTAATCAACCATTTTTCAACCTCTCTTAAATATCCTACAGACTTTCGGATTTCAGCTTTGGGAGAAAAGGTTCGGATTATTGAAGCGTTGGATGGGCAATTAATTACTCCTGAATTAGAAGGTGAAATTAATGTAAAGGATGGACTTGCTGAATCCAATCCTGACCAGGACATTCTTAAAATTACGGTGGTCAACCGCTACCAAGATGCCCCTCCGGCAATCGCTTTTATCAAAAATTTTGGATTAAAAGCAGGAGCTATTGCATCTTCAGTAGGGCATGATTCCCACAACATCATTGCGGTAGGAGTGGATGACACATCCATTTGCAGGGCCGTAAATTTGTTGATTGAGGCCAAGGGAGGTGTATCTGCAGTTTGGGGAGATCAAGAAGAGGTGCTTCCACTTCCAGTGGGAGGCATCATGTCTCCAGAGGATGGGTACACAGTTGCAGAGGCATACACCCAAATTGATTGTTTAGCAAAGGAAATGGGATCGACGCTCAACTCCCCCTTCATGACTCTGAGTTTTATGGCCTTGCTCGTAATTCCAGACCTAAAACTGAGCGACAAAGGCCTTTTTGATGGGAGAAAATTTGAATTTACTTCGGTTTTTAAACCCTATAGACACAAAGAATAAGTGAACTCTCTTTTAAAACTCCGAGGTAAAGTGAAATTCGATTTCTGGATAATTGTCTTGCACCATCTGTAACCAGGATTTGGACTCAGCCATAAAAACCAACTTGTCGTCTTTGTCTCGAGCAATGTAACGATTCTTGGAGCGCACAAACTCGTCCAATTGTTTCTTGTCCGAGCAGCTAATCCAGCAAGCCTTGTACAAGTTCATCGGGTGAAACTCCACCGTCGCATTGTATTCGTTTTTCAAACGAAACTGAATTACTTCAAATTGTAGTTGCCCCACCGTACCCACTACTTTTCTAGCACCCATTTCGAAAGTAAAAAGTTGAGCTACTCCTTCCTCCATTAATTGCTTCAGCCCTTTCTCCAATTGCTTGGTCTTCATTGCATCCTTGTTCACTACCTCTCTGAAAATCTCTGGCGAGAAGCTAGGAATCCCTGTAAATACTAGGTTTTCTCCCTCCGTAAGCGTATCCCCTATTTTGAGATTGCCTGTGTCGTATAAGCCTACAATATCTCCAGGGAATGCCTCGTCAATGATTTCTTTGTCCTGCGCCATAAACTGGGTCACGTTGGAAAAGCGAAGTGGTTTTGGGCCTCGAACATGATTGTACGGCTTATTCCGCTCAAACTTCCCAGAACAAATCCGCAAAAAAGCAATTCGGTTCCGGTGGTTAGGATCCATGTTGGCATGGATCTTAAATACAAAGCCAGAGAATTTAGATTCCTCTGGAGCAACCTTTCTCAGGTCTGTTTCTCGGATTTGTGGAATCGGAGCAATCTGAATAAAGGTGTCCAACATTTCATTGACCCCAAAATTATTCACAGCTGAACCAAAAAATACAGGGGCAATTTTTGCCTCCAAGTAATCCTGAACTTCAAAATCAGGGTATACTCCTTCAATCAAGTCCACATCCTCTCGCAATTGATTTGCATTCCCGGGGCCAATCAACGTGTCTAGCTGTGGATTATCCAAATTTTCGAAAACCTGTCGGTCATCGCTCAACTTCCGCTGAGAAGGGGTAAATAAATTGAGCTTTTTCTCGTAGAGGTTGTAAACCCCTTTAAATCCCTTTCCCATGCCAATAGGCCAGGAAAGTGGCCTCACTTTTATCCCTAGCTTGGATTCTACTTCATCCAAAAGATCGTAAGGATCTCTGCCTTCCCTATCCAATTTATTAATAAAGCATATCACAGGAGTATTGCGCATTCGGCAGACCTCCATCAACTTTTCAGTTTGAATTTCCACCCCCTTCACACAGTCAATGACCATGATGACCGAATCAACAGCAGTTAAAGTCCGGTACGTATCTTCTGCAAAATCCTGGTGTCCCGGGGTATCGAGTAAGTTAATTTTGATTCCCTTGTATTCAAATCCCATCACAGAGGTAGCCACAGAAATCCCCCGCTGCTTCTCAATTTCCATCCAGTCCGACTTGGTCGCTGTATCTATCTTATTCGATTTGACTGCACCTGCTGTTTGAATAGCCCCCCCAAAAAGTAATAATTTTTCAGTAAGGGTGGTTTTCCCCGCATCTGGGTGGGCAATAATTGCGAAGGTCCTTCGCTTATTAATTTCGGCTGTTAAACTCATGAGGGATAAAATTCAGGGAGCAAAGGTAGATAAAAATGACTGAACCCCATTTTTATTGTTACCAGCCTCGCGCCCCAATCATCTTATTTTTTTTCAGGAAATCCCCATGATTCCCTTACTTACAAATGGAGTTGCTTCCTCCTTCGGGCCTAAAAGTAAAATCCGAAACGTGGTACCTTTTCCCAACTCGGAATGCTTCACGAATATTTTTCCCCCATGGTACCCTTCCACAATGCGCTTGGCTAATGTCAAGCCCAATCCCCAACCTCGCTTCCGGGAAGAAAATCCAGGGGTAAACACCTTTTTATACTTCATTTTCTCAATACCTATACCCGTATCACTAATATCTATCCCTACAAATTTATCACTCTCTTGAAACAAGGAAATCCGAAGAATTCCCTTCCCTTTCATCGCATCAACCGCATTTTTACAAACATTTTCAAGGACCCAGTCAAACAATGGCTTATTTAGTAAAGCAATCAACTCCTTGGAATCAGAGTGAAGTTCCCACTCTACTTTAGTAGAAATCCGAGGACGTAAGTAAGAGATCGTATCCTCAATAATTTCAAACACATTTTCAGGCTGAATTACAGGACTACTACCAATACTGCTAAATCGTTCCGTTACCACCCGTAACTTGATCACATCCTTATCCATCTCCTGAATGATTTCCTTATTTTCATCCCAAACTGGAGAATTCCTTAGGTAATCCATCCAGGCCATAAGTGAGGCAATGGGAGTTCCTAATTGGTGAGCCGTTTCTTTGGTAAGTCCAGCCCAGACCCGGTTTTGTTCGGAGAGCTTACTTTGGTTGAATACGACATAGACCAAGACCCCAAAAAGTAAAATGACCGATAACTGGATATAGGGATAATAATTTAGGTTTGTCAATAAAGCAGAATTTCGGTAATAAATACGCATCCCTGCTTCTTGAAGTACAATAGGCGGGAAATCATCCTGCATTTCTAGCAACTCCCTAGTTAAAATTCGAGTAGAGTCTGCTTGATTTTTACTGTTTCTGAAATCAATATTTCTAAAGTCAATGGGATTCCCCAACCCATCCACTAAAATTATTGGGAATGAATAATTCTGCTGGATTATCTCTTGATTGATAAAGGTGAGATTCTCCGTCGTAGTCGCGGCATAATCCAAGGCCGCAGATAGCACAAGAATTTGTCGGTTCTCTCGAGCGCGTAATTCTTCAACAAGGCGCTGAGTATAGCCAATTGACCCCAAGCCCAACAATACTGAGATTAAAAAAATCAGCCATTTGACTAGTTTCTTATTCTGGTAAAAATCAATGGAAGCCAAATCCTGAAACTTATTTTTCATTTACTCAGCAAGTGTAGTATACAAATAACTGCATAAACAGGTTTTAAGTATTTGTATGCAAGGAAAAATAAGATTTTCTATCAAAATCAACTAACTCCTTTGGTGAAAATTTTACAAATCAATCGTTCCTTTTTACAAAAAGGCACATCAATGGTTTGTCCGAATCCATTTTAGTAAGGTTCGGTAAGTAGGCTTTGTCCCATGCATCAAAATCCCAATTCGGTATACTTTGGAAGCCATCCAGGTAGTCCCTAAAAACCCGATCACTAGTAAGCTCATGGATAGTGCCAATTCCCAAAATGGAACTCCATAGCTGATTCGGCCCATCATCGCTATAGGCGAGGTAAGCGGAACTATTGAAAGCCAAAAGGAAACACTACTGTAAGGGTCTTGCAAAACAAAAACAAAAAGGCCCATGTAACCGACCAACAAAGGTATAGTAATTGGAAACATGAATTGTTGGGCATCTGAAGGGGCGTCAACTGCTGCGCCCACCGCTGCAAATAAAGCACCATACAAGAGGTAGCCTCCCAAAAAATAGAAAATAAATGACACTATCAAACTGACAAAATCAATGCTTTCAATTACATAAAGTAACCCTCCCAAATCCCCTGATTCCGATGTAGCTGCCATCAATTCAGGATTGGCCATTTCCATGGCTTGCTGTTGGGGCATTTGCATTCCTAATACGCCCACAACAATCGTAGATAGCATCCCAACAAGAAAGACCCAAATTAAAAATTGAGTCAATCCTACTGCGCCAATACCCACTATTTTTCCCATCATCAATTGAAATGGACGTAACGATGAAACCAAAATCTCGACGATTCGAGTAGACTTTTCTTCAATCACTCCTTGCATAATCTGATTTCCATAGATAAAAATAAATAGGTAAATCAGTATCCCTGCTAAAAACCCAAGCGCATAATTGACTGTGGCATCAGAAATTACCTCTTCCCCAGCATCTCCAAGTGTGAGGGATTGAATCTTAACTTGAGTACGAATTTGCTTCAATACAGCAGGATCTATCCCTTTCGCATAGAGTCGTAAATCCTCCACTTTCCGCTTCAATGCTGCTTCCAAATAGCTGATTAAGGCGGTACTGGGATTTTCTATGCCATAAAATTGAATGCCTTGAGGAGATGATAATTCCATTTTTGGTAAATATAGTGCTCCATAGCGCTCCCCCTCCAAGACCAAGGCTTTTGCTTCCTCCAAGGTCTTTGAAGAAGAACTAAATGCATATTGCTCAGAACTTTCCATGAAAAATAGCCCTGTTTCATCCACTACTTCAATCACTCGCAAAGATTGATTTTCTTTTTCTTCTACCGCAATCCAGACAAAAACTGCAAGGATTGCGGGAAAAATTAAAGGAGTCAACAACGTAGCAATCAAAAAAGATTTTTTCTTCACCCTCGCTAGATATTCCCTTTGAATCACCAACAATACCTTATGCATCTACACTTGAATTTATTTGTTGAATGAATATTTCTTCCATACTTGGAAACAACTCCTGAAAAGCAAGTATTTCCCCAAAGGACATGAGTTCACGAAGTAACTGGTTTGGTGACTGTCCTTGAAGAGGAAGCAGAAGGCTCACTCGGTTTTCTTCCGTGAATTCTACTTCCCACTGGTTTGGCAAGGGCATATTTCCCAATTCAAGCGTCACCCGTATTTGAGCGGGTCTAAATCTTGATTTTATATCCCGAATACTGCCGTCCAATAGTTTCTTGGATTTATGAATCATTGCCACTTGATCGCAAAGTAATTCCACTGATTCCATCCGATGGGTGCTCAATAAAATGGTAGTGCCCTCCTTTTTCAGGTTGATAATTTCAGACTTTAGTAGCGCTGCATTTACTGGGTCAAATCCTGAGAAGGGTTCATCCAAAATCAATAAGCGCGGCTGATGAATTACTGTAGCAATAAACTGGATTTTTTGAGCCATCCCTTTGGATAAGTCTTCAATTTTTTTCCCCTTCCATGAAGCTATTTCAAACCGTTCCAACCAATGATTGACCCGCTGCTTTGCTTCCAAAGCTGTCAGCCCTTTAATCCTAGAGAAATAAATTAACTGATCCCAAACGGACATTTTTTTATACAAGCCTCGCTCCTCAGGTAGGTAGCCGATTTTGCGAATTGATTCGCCAGAAAGAAGCAATCCATCCATGAGGACCTCCCCACTATCCTGTTCAATAATTTGATTTATAATACGAATTAGGGTGGTCTTTCCTGCTCCATTAGGGCCAAGTAATCCAAAAATTTCTCCTTCCTGAACCCTTAGATCTAGCTCCGAAAGTGCGCAATGGCTCCCATAGGATTTATTGAGTTTGTTGATTTCTAACATCATTATTCAATAGTAACGGATCCAACCCCCACATCAAGAAAAAATTCCATGAGTTTAGGATCTGTCGCAGTGTAGCCTTTGGTAACAAAAATATTATTCCCTATAGGTTTCAAATAAGAAGGGATAGCGGTTCGACAAAGCGGTGTAGTTTTAATCGTTATTTTGATGGGATGTACCGCTGATGGAAGCTTCAAAAAAATAGTGCCTCCCCCTACTGCGGCGATCACCTGACTCTTTTGCATGGGACGGCCAGAAAAATCAAGATTGATTTTTCCATAATTCACTTCCAATATTACTTTTTCTGCTTGCGTAAACTGGGCTTGATGCAGGTCAACTGCCCCCATATTGAGTAAGACTAAAAGCGTATCCATCACCATTAAATTAGGCGTCAAGCCGCTGGAATGAATGTAAACATCTGCACTTGCGCTTTTGATTTTTAATTTGGATACTGCCAATTGTGTCAAATCAAAATCCGCCGTCCCCATTCCTAGATTAAACTCCAAATTATAGGCATGGTCAGAAGTAAGCCCTACATCCCAAGTATGGTCAAAATCATTTGCCCTAGAAAATAATTTAGAGGTGATGCTTTTTCCTAAATTATCTGATTCAATATTCGTGTGTACCAAACTCGCTACCAAGTGATTCATTGTTTTGGAAGACTGAAAATCTGGTAAAATATTGGCTTGCAAAAGGTGTCCATGAATTTGAAGAGGATCCATGCCTACACTTCGCTTCACTTGAGTTTGACTTTTGTATGAACTAAAGCTTAGGCTAACCCGGTCAATGTCACTGGATGATGGTACACGGTATTCGCGGACAAATTGAGCGCTCACGTTAAACCCAAATAGCGCTAGAAACAAAAGAAATAAGCAAAATTTGTGGGGCATAGGGATAGGGTACGAAGCAAACCTAAAAAGGTTATTAAAAATATGCAAAAAGCCAGAGCTTAACTCTGGCTTTCCACTTTTTTAAAAAAACTCTTTCATCCTATCAAAAAAGGACTTTTCCTGCTTGCCTGGGTCTGGTTTAAAATTTTCTGAATTTTTTAACCCTTCCAAAACCTGCCTCTCTTCCTTTGAAAGTGTTGTTGGAGTCCAAATATTAACCATAATCAACTGATCTCCTTTTCCATACCCATTGATATCTTTGATCCCTTTTCCCTTTAATCGAAGCATCTTTCCGCTTTGGGTTCCCGGATCTATTTTTATTTTCACCTTTCCATCGAGGGTTGGGACTTCCACTGATTCCCCCAATGCCGCTTCAATAAAGGAGATATGCAAATCATAAATGACATTGTTGCCTTCTCGCTGAAATACCCCGTCTTCTGCCTCTTCAATCACAATCAATAAATCTCCGGGGATTCCTCCTGGAATCTCATTTCCTTTACTTGACATACTGAGTTGCATGCCTTCCCCTACACCGCCAGGAATAGTAATGGAAATAACTTCTTCTTTAAGAAGTAGCCCACGTGAATCTGCTTCTTCCGGCTTTTTGTCCACCAATTGGCCAGATCCCGCACATACGCCGCAGGTACTCGCAGATACCATCTGGCCCAACATCGTATTCACCACTTTTTTCACTTGACCACTACCCTGGCAAGTACTACAGGTCTTAAAAGAAACTCCAGGTGCAACCACCTGCCGCTTTACTTTTATTTTCTTTTCAACCCCATTCGCTATTTCGCTCAGCGTAAGTTTCAATTTTACCCGTAGGTTGGTTCCTTTTTTGGTTCGTCGACCACCGCCTCCACCACCAAAGAAAGACCCAAATCCACCTCCACCAAAAATATCTCCAAATTGAGAGAATATGTCCTCCATATTCATCCCTCCACCTCCAAAGCCTCCGTTACCCCCTAACCCTTGGTGTCCAAACTGATCGTAACGCTGCTTTTTTTCAGGATTGCTCAATACCTCGTAGGCTTCAGCAGCTTCCTTGAATTTTTCTTCAGCCTCGGGATTGTCTGGATTTTTATCAGGATGAAATTGAATCGCAAGTTTGCGGTATGCTTTCTTGATTTCTTCTGCATTGGCAGACTTTGAAATACCAAGAACCTCGTAATAGTCTCTTTTTGCCATAATTTTTTATGCTCCAGTCACAACTTTGGCGAATCGAACCACCTTCTCCCCCAAGAAATACCCTTTTTCTACCACGTCTATCACTGCGCCTTTTAATTCAGGACTTGGGGAAGGGATTTGTGTAATTGCTTCTTGTGTATCGGGATTAAAGGGTTGACCAATTAACTCTTCCATGGGCTTTAATCCTCTAGAGTCAAGAATTTTTACCAGTTTTTGAAAAATCAATTGATTTCCTTCTTGAATTTTTTGTGGGTCTGTTTCCTTTTCTGCTGCCTTAAAGGCGCGCTCAAAGTCATCTACAACGGGAATAAGGTCCTTCAAAACCTCCTCAGAAGCGGTTTTTATCAAGTCAATTCGTTCTTTAGCCGTCCTTTTTCTGAAATTTTCAAAATCAGAATACAAGCGAAGGTATTTCTCTTTTAGTTCACCGACTTCTAGAGTCAACTTTTCTTCTTGACTGAGGACATTTTCTTCAGCACCTTCTTCCGTAGGAGGGATTGCCCCTTCATTTGAATTTTCATCTAGGTTCAATGCTGTTTCCTGCTCTTCGTAATCTTTATTTTCCATGGTTTAGCAATCATAGTTGGCTTTTTAATTTTATCAAGGAGTTTGCCAGAACTCCAAGGCTGACAAAGTGGCGGATTTAATCATGGATTGCCTGCCAGATTAAATCCTTTAATTTCTCCAAATTAAACTGGCTGACAGAAGAAATAAATACATAGGGGAGCTCTTTTGGGATTTCCTGTTCCATCTCATGCATCAATTCCTCATCAAGCATATCTACTTTAGAAATCGCAAGCAGTCGTTTTTTATCCAAAAGTTCTGGGTTATATTTTCTAAGTTCTCCCAATAAGATTCGGTATTGCTCGTTGATGTCTTTGGCATCAGCAGGGATAAGAAACAATAAAATAGAGTTTCGCTCAATGTGTCGCAAAAATCGAATTCCCAAGCCCTTCCCCTCAGCAGCTCCTTCGATGATTCCTGGGATATCTGCCATTACAAAGGATTTATCATCCCGGTAACTCACTACGCCCAGATTGGGCACCAAAGTAGTGAATGGATAATCTCCTATTTCTGGCCTTGCTGCAGAGATGGAAGAAAGTAAAGTAGACTTTCCCGCATTCGGAAATCCTACCAAACCTACATCCGCAAGTAATTTCAATTCTAAAATAATCCACTCTTCAATCCCATCTTCTCCTGGTTGTGCAAAATGCGGAGCTTGATTGGTAGCCGTTTTGAAGTGATCGTTTCCCAAACCTCCTCTTCCTCCCTTCGTAAGAATGATCTCTTGTCCATGGGTAGTAATTTCAAATCGCTTTTCCCCTGTTTCTGCATCTTTAGCTACGGTACCAAGCGGAACTTCCAAAATTACATCTTTTCCATCCGCACCTGTTCTTCTTCCTCCATCACCTCCCTTTCCAGGATCGGCAATGACATGCTTCTTATACTTCAAATGGAGCAAGGTCCAAATTTGGGAACTCCCTTTTAGGATAATATGCCCTCCTCTACCTCCATCCCCTCCATCAGGTCCTCCTTTTGGCACGTGTTTTTCCCTACGGAAATGTACCGAACCTGCGCCTCCTGCCCCGGATCTGGAACAGAATTTAACATAGTCAATAAAATTAGAGTCAGCCATGAGTAGTGAAAGAAAAAAGGCTAAGCCCTAGAGCCTAGCCAAGTCTTGAAAGTACAAATCTAACTAAAAGCTTCAAATCAAAAGCCATCGATTACGGCAGTAATCTGATTAAAGATATCTTCAATCTGACCTACCCCATTTATCTGATGAAGTTTTTCCTGTCTTTCATAGTAAGAAGCCACTGGCAAAGTCTCGTCCATATAGACTTTAATTCGGGTGTTGATTTTTTCTTCCTCCTGATCATCTACACGACCTGAAGTTTTTCCCCTTTCTAAAATCCGTTCTTTTAAGATTGCTGGTGGCACATCCAAAGCTATCATTCCTGAAATATGCATTTCATTTTTTTGGAGCATGGCATCTAATGCCTCTGCTTGAGCAGTAGTACGAGGAAACCCATCAAAAATAAACCCCTTGCTATTGGTGGAAGTGTTGATTTTATGTTCTACCATTTGAATTACTACCGCATCAGGTACCAAATGACCCTGGTCCATATATCCCTTGGCCAATTTTCCCAATTCGGTACCCTCGCCCAAATGTTTCCGAAATAGATCTCCTGTAGACAGGTGGGTTAAGCCATAAGTAGCAATAATTTTTTCACTCTGTGTACCTTTCCCAGCACCAGGAGGTCCAAATAGAACAAGATTAAGCATATAAAAGTTGATTTATGGGATTCTAAGCTGATAAATAGCAGGGAAGTTTCGGCCTTCTCCATCGTAATCAAGACCAAATCCGACCACAAATTTATTCGGAATTTCAAAACCGACATAATCAATTGGATAATTAAACTCAAAAGCATCCTTTTTGAACAATAGAGAGGCAATTGCCGTCCGCTTAGGTTGTAAGTCAATCAACTGATTTAGTAAATAGGATATACTTTTTCCCGTATCTACAATATCCTCAACCAATAGAATGCATTTGCCTGCAATTGAAGCAGGTATTCCAATCACCTCTGTCACCTTTCCTGTGGATTCCAATCCGGAATACGAAGAGATTTTAAGGAATTCACAAGTGACTGGAATCGGGATGGCTCTTACCAAATCGGCCATGAAAATAAATGAACCGTTGAGTACTCCTACAATCACCAGGTCTTCCCCCCTAAAATCATTTCCAATCTGAAGCCCCAATTGCTTAATTCTTTCCTGAATTTGGTTTTCAGAAAGGTAGGTTTCAAACCATTTATCTTTAATCCTTATCTTTTTCATCCAATAAGTTTAAAGTGCGTGCATCAAGTATCGATATACCTGTATCATAGCATCTAAATCCTTTAATGAAACTTTTTCATCTGGACTGTGCACATGGTCTTCTGCTGCGCCTATAAAACACCAATCCATTGCATAGGGAGAAAATTGAATTTCTCTACCATCACTACCGCCATACGCTTCCACCTCAAGTTGATACGAAATTTCACTTTTATCTACAAGGTTGATAAGCCGATCAATAAATTTTTTTCGTGGGATAAATTTATCTCGAATAGAAAGGACCACTCCTTCATGATGATGAATCCCCTCTGTAATCCAAGTAATGTCTGAAATGAGCGCTTGCTTTACAGGGAATGTCTCTTGAATGAGCCGTAACAAAAAAGGCATGCTCCCTCCACCATGTTCTTCGTAGGTGGTAAACACTACCCATCCATCCACTAAGGTCTCACAAAGTTGCAACGCAGTGTAGACCCCAAGCCGATTATCGAGGTAGGACGCTTGAATAAACTCGGAATCCACCCGTACATCTTGAGCAAAGGAGAGGCGAGTACCCCGGTCAATTTTTCTTGGAAAATCATGAAAAAGTTCATCCCCTTCTACCAACAAGGTACAAGAGATACTTCCTAAACTATCTTTTCCAACTAGTTTTGTACCAGAAATTAATTCTGGGCCTCCAACGGGTACCAGCTGATTGGCATACCGCACCATAAAACCTATGGTGTCCATATGAGCAAATACAGCAGTTCTGGGCGTACCAAAACTCAAAAGGATACAATCCTGAAAATTCTCTCCATAATAAATTTCTGGAGCTACCTTCCAATTGCATTTGTTCTGTTGAATGTATGTATATATCCAAGATGCAATGCCTGATTCATCCCCTGAAACAGATGGAATTGAAAGTAATTCTTTTAATAAATCAGAGATTGGCATAGATTATGTAAAAATAATTTCCTAAATAACGGTTAAATCATATGAAAACAAATTTGATAAAGGACTTGTTATTCTAAAAAATCCGTTAATTTTGCCGTTAATTAATTGTATTTATATTTGCAATCAGACTTACCAATCCTTATAAATCGAAACAAAAATTTTTTGTCATGAAAAAATTAATTCTCTCTACCCTTCTAGCTGGATGCTTAGCTTTTGCAGCTAACTCCCAAGAAATTAACAAGTGGTCCCTCGAGGTTACTACTGGTTTCAATAAGCCAATGGCACCTTTTGCCGCTGGTTTTATTTCGCCAACCCTTAATTTGGGTCACGCAGATCTTGGTGCACGATACATGTTCAATGAGAAATTTGGAGCTAAGCTTGACTATGGATTCGGATCTTTTCAAGAGTTAGACGGCACCAAAGCCTTTGATACAAAATACTTTAGATTAAATCTTCAAGGTGTAGCCAATGTAGGTCGTATCATGAATTTTGAATCTTTCTCCAATAAACTTGGAATGTTGTTTCACATGGGTGGAGGTATTGGCGTGGTCAATCCAGAAATGTACGAATACAACTATTTCAACGATAGAGTTTATACTATGATTTTTGGATTAACTCCACAAATCAAACTTTCTGAAAAAGTTGCTTTAGTAGGTGATATTTCTACCATCTTAAATGGACGTCAGACGATTACTTTCGACGGTTCAACTGCTATTTTGCCTTCAACAATGGCAAATGCTGCTACTAACAATGGATTCTACGGCCCTAACTCCACTTGGTGGACTGGAACAATCGGGTTGAACATCTACTTAGGCAAGGCAGAGCAGCACGCAGATTGGTATATTGCTGAAAACAAATATGCGACCAAAGAAGAACTCGCTTCCCAGATTAACGGCATCAAAGATATGCTGAAAGATTCTGATGGGGATGGTGTTCCTGATTACTTGGATAAAGAACCTAACACTCCAGCTGGAGCAAGAGTTAGTCCAACTGGAGCTACACTTGACTCTGACGGTGACGGTACTCCTGATCACTTAGACAAGTGTCCATTCCAGCCAGGAGCTGCAGCTTCCAATGGATGTCCTACAGAAGTGACTAGAGACGAAGTAGATTACTTAAGAAAAGCCATCAATGACGGTTACGTTAACGTATACTATGCTTTTGATAGCTCAAAACCATTGGCTTATTCTGTCAGCGCCGCACAATACATCTCTAACTTCTTAAAAAGAAACCCAGGGGTATCTGTAGAAGTAAAAGGATATGCAGATGAATTGGGTGCTGAAGACTACAATATCAAACTATCTGAAAGTAGAGCAAAAGCAGTTTATGATTTGATTATCGCATCTGGAGTAGACGCTTCTAGAGTTTCCTACAAAGGATATGGTGAAGATACTTCCGTTGACAAATCTTCTGCAGATGCAAGACAATTGGCAAGAAGAGCTAGCTTCGAAGTCAAGTAATCTTTCTTAAAATATTTTAGAAAAGGTTGGAAATAATTCCAACCTTTTTTTTTGCAAGAATAAAACCCAAAGTTGATTTTTAA
>Ga0181553_10000320_pt1 | contig 40948 bp, 36 predicted proteins | sample 011ome_17_FD_133753 | JGI IMG/M metagenome (GOLD analysis project Ga0181553, IMG submission 133753) | Coastal salt marsh microbial communities from the Groves Creek Marsh, Skidaway Island, Georgia - 011502XT metaG (megahit assembly) | ecosystem: Environmental > Aquatic > Marine > Intertidal...
ATTGGAGGCAAGAAAAGAAGCAGCCCTTAAAGATCAGCTTTTTAAAGATTTCAGCATAAAAGGAGAACGCATTCATACCATGAACCAACTTTTCAAGGCTTACACCCTCTTTGAAAAAGATGTGGAATATGTGGTCATGGATAACAAGGTGATGATCGTAGATGAGCAAACGGGTAGAATCATGGATGGACGGAGGTATTCAGATGGATTGCACCAAGCCATTGAAGCCAAGGAAAATGTAAAAATTGAAGCCGCTACACAAACCTTTGCCACCATCACACTCCAGAACTACTTTCGCATGTATGAAAAGTTGTCGGGAATGACAGGTACCGCCATTACGGAAGCAGGGGAATTCTGGGAAATTTACAAGCTCGATGTTATTGAAATCCCTACCAATAGACCGATTGCGCGAAAGGATAGGGATGATTTGATTTACAAAACCAAACGTGAAAAATACAATGCTGTCATTGAGGAGGTAACGGCCCTTACCCAAGCGGGGAGGCCTGTATTGATCGGTACCACCTCGGTAGAAATCTCCGAACTGTTGAGTAAAATGCTCAACATCCGCAAAGTTCACCACAATGTATTAAATGCTAAACTTCATAAAAAAGAAGCAGATGTTGTTGCCGAAGCCGGTAATCCTGGAATCGTTACCATTGCAACTAATATGGCTGGTAGAGGAACGGATATCAAACTTTCCGATCAAGTCAAAGAAGCCGGTGGCCTTGCCATCATTGGTACAGAACGTCATGATTCAAGGCGTGTTGACCGACAGTTGAGGGGAAGATCAGGGCGACAAGGAGATCCTGGAAGCTCTCAGTTTTATGTTTCATTAGAGGACAACCTCATGCGACTTTTTGGATCGGACCGAGTGGCTAAGGTGATGGATCGCATGGGACTTGAGGAGGGGGAAGTTATTCAACATTCCATGATGACCAAGTCCATAGAAAGAGCGCAAAAAAAGGTGGAGGAAAATAATTTTGGTATCCGCAAACGCTTATTAGAATACGATGATGTGATGAATGCGCAACGTGAAGTCATCTATAAAAGAAGGAGACATGCCCTCGGGGGAGACCGAATCAAACTCGATATTGCCAATATCCTTTACGATACTTGTGAAGAAATTGTTTTAAGCAACAAAGCCACCAATGATTTCAAAAACTTTGAATTTGAGATCATCAGTAATTTCTCTGTAACGGCACCACTCGATGAGACGGCTTTTAAAGAAACTTCAGAAAGTGAAATCCTCGATAAGTTGTACCCTCAACTTACGGAACATTACAATGATAAAATTGCTTCCAATGCAGCCTTGGCCTATCCTGTAATCAAAGAGGTTTACGAGCGACCTGGCAATACTTTTGAAAGAATTGTTGTTCCATTTACTGACGGTATCAAAACATTGAAAGTGGTAACCAACCTTCAAAAGGCTTATGAAACCCAAGGGAAGTATTTGGTGCAGGATTTTGAAAGGAATATCACTTTGGCACTAATCGATGAAGCTTGGAAGACCCACCTTCGTAAAATGGATGAACTAAAACAGTCTGTTCAGTTGGCCGTTCATGAACAAAAAGACCCGCTATTGATCTACAAATTTGAAGCTTTCGAACTTTTCAAATCTATGATTAATAGTTTGAATAAAGAGATTTTGTCCTTTCTTTTCAAAGGAGGACTGCCCAACCAAAATGAGACCCAGATACAAGAGGCAAAAAAAAGAACCAATTCCCCAAAAGGGTACAGTACTTCTAAAGATGAAGTTCTGAATACCGACGAAATGGCACAAAGAAATCAAAATGTAGGAGCAAATGCAGGAGGTCCGCAAAGAAATATGGTGGAAACCATTGTCAGAGAACGTCCCAAAATCGGGAGGAATGAAAAGGTGGTCATCCGAAACATTAGTAGTGGAGAAACCAAAACCTTAAAATTCAAACAAGCCGAACCCCTGATCAAAAAAGGAGAGTGGGTGATCAATAATTAATTCAATAACTTAGAGATCGTAAATGTGAGTGATGGAGATTTATGCTAAGGTTTTATTGTGGGTAATTCCTTTTTTTTTGATATTGATCCTCGTAGAAATGGCCTACGGTCATATGGTAGGCAAGCAAACCTATACTTTTATGGATACCCTTTCCAGCTTAAGTTCTGGAATGACCAATATTTTGAAAGATATTCTAGGCTTAGGAGTGGTAATTGTTTCCTATCCTTTCCTGCTAAAGTACCTTGCTATCTTTAATCTTGAGAGCAGTCTGGTATTGTATTTCATCGCTTTTGTATGTGTAGATTTTGCTTCCTACTGGAACCACCGATTGAACCATAAAATCAACTTTTTTTGGAATCAACACCTTATTCACCACAGCAGTGAGGAGTTTAACTTGGCTTGTGCGTTGCGACAAAGCATTTCCGATCTGTTGGGATATGCGGCACTATTCTTAATCCCAGCAGCGGTATTGGGTGTTTCGAGGGAGGTCATTACAGTTCTTGCGCCTATTCATTTGTTTGGACAGTTTTGGTACCATACCCAGCATATCGGTAAATTGGGAATCTTAGAATATATCTTGGTAACACCCTCCCAGCATAGGGTTCACCATGCTATTAATCCCATTTATATTGATAAAAATCTGGCTGCAATTTTTTGTGTATGGGACCGCTGGTTTGGTACTTTTCAGGAGGAGTTAGAAGAGGAACCCCCAGTATATGGAGTGCTGAAACCTGTACAGACTTGGAATCCGCTGATCATCAACTTTCAACACTTGTGGGGCATGATTCAAGATGCCTGGCATACCCGCTTGTGGGGAGAAAAACTATTACTTTGGTGGAAACCCACTGGTCATCGTCCCCCTGATGTTATCGAGCAATATCCTCTAAAAAAAATCAGTTCGGATCAACCCATTGAAAAATACAACCCCAAAGCGAGTCCTCTCCAAAAAAGCTGGGCTTTGTTCCATTGGTTGTCCGTTACTTTTATGCTGTTCTATTTTTTGGCGAATTATACCTCCTATTCTCCCAATCAAGCCTTTCTTTTTGGCGGGCTAATCTTCCTCTGTATTTTTGGGTTTACCTCGCTTATGGATGGTTACACATGGTCTTTTCCATTTGAAATGGGTAGAAGTTTATTGGGTTTATTGTTCTTTGCCTTTCCCTTTCAAAGTGATTTTTACTTGACGCATCTACCGGTGATTTTTTATTTTGGATTGGTTTATTTCTCCCTTAGCTGTGTTGGTTTAATGGTCTTAAATCAAGAGCGAACCCTTAATTCTTTGAATGAAGAATAAAAAAAAAGTAATCCTGCTGGGCCCCGCACACCCCTTTAGAGGTGGTATTGCAGATACCCAAGTTCAGCTGGCCTTAAACCTCAAAGCCCTTGGACATGAAGTGGTTGTTTACACATTTACTACCCAGTACCCAAAAATTTTATTTCCAGGCAAAACACAATACAGTGATGAGAAACCACCAGACGGCATCATTGTCCAAAGAAAAATTCACAGCTTCAACCCCTTCAATTGGTCAAAAATGGCTCAATCTATTAATTCTCAGCAACCCCATTATGTGATTTTTCGATATTGGACCCCTTTTTTGGCCCCCTGCTGGAATGGAATTTCTAGGGGTTTAAAAAAGGACATAAAAAAAATTGGCCTTGTTGACAATTGGATTCCACACGAAACCCGACCTTGGGACAACTTTCTAAGGCATTTTTTTTCTAAATCTATGGATGGTTTTGCTACCCTCTCACACTCAGTGGGAGACCAAATAAAATCCGATCTAGAGAATTGCTCTGTTTGGCGAGGATTCCATCCCATTGCTGATGAACTACCTCCCCCCATTTCAAAGGAAAAAGCAAGAGCGAGATTAGGCTGGCCAACTGATAAAAAAATAGTTTTATTTTTTGGTTTGATCCGCAAGTACAAAGGTTTGGACTTGTTGATAGAGGCATTTGCCCGGCCTCCATTGGAAGAAAAAAATGTTATCCTGGCCATTGTTGGGGAATTGTATGAGCCCAAAGAAAAATACACCCAACGGATTAAAGAACTAAAACTCAATGAGCGGGTTATCTGTGATTTTGAATATGCCAATGCACATAAAGCGGCGACCTCTTTTTGTGCTGCCGATGTCATTGCTCAAACTTATACCAGTGCCACTCAAAGTGGGGTAACACCCTTGGCCTATCATTACCAAACCCCAATTTTGGCCTCTGATCTTCCAGGCCTGAGTGCCCCTATAGTAAAAGATCAAACAGGAAAAGTTACCGAAATCAACCCCGAAAAAATTGCTAAAAATCTCAGTCAGATGTTAGAAGAAAATGCGTTGTCTGAATTTAAAGTCGCATTTCAAAATGTTCAAACTGATTACAGTTGGAAAAGATTTGGTCAATCGTTAATGAGGTTTTTGGGGGAACTTTAAATCAACACAAGAGTCAAATTTTTTATACTTTTAAATTAAAAAATGAAATATATACTCTCATTATTAGCCTTTTTCATATTGCTGTCCTGCAAGGACAGGAGGAAAATTACTATGGATAGACCCCCAAATATTGTGATTGTGTTCACAGATGATCAGGGCTATCAGGACTTAAGTAGCTACGGATCTCCCAACATCCACACCCCCCATTTGGATGAACTGGCTGAAAATGGGTTAAAGCTTACTAATTTTTATTCCGCTCAAGCAGTATGTTCTGCCTCCAGAGCTGCCTTACTCACGGGATGCTACCCCAACAGAATTGGAATCTCTGGTGCCTTATTTCCCTATCATAAAGTAGGAATCAATGCACAAGAAACCACTTTGGCAGAAATGCTAAAAGTAAGAGGTTACAAAACCGGAATCTTTGGGAAATGGCATTTGGGACACCACCCCGAATTTTTACCCAACAACCATGGTTTTGATGAATTTAAGGGTATCCCCTACTCTAACGACATGTGGCCGGTAGATTATGACGGAAACCAAGTGCCCTCAGACCATCGGTTGGCCAAAACATATCCTCAACTTCCCTTTTTCCACAATTTTGAGGTGGTCAAAGAAATTCGAACCTTGGAAGATCAAGCACAATTGACGACCGAACTTACTCATGCAGCAGTAGATTTTATTGAGCGAAACAAAGAGCATCCCTTCTTCCTTTATGTTCCTCATCCCATGCCACACGTACCCATAGCTGTTTCAGATAAATTCAAAGGGAAAAGCAAACAAGGTCTCTATGGAGATGTGATCATGGAAATCGATTGGTCGGTGGGTGAAATCATCAAAAAACTCAAAGAAAATGGATTGGAAGAAAACACCTTTTTTGTTTTTACTAGCGATAACGGTCCTTGGTTGAATTTCGGAAATCACGCAGGAAGTGCATCACCCTTGAGGGAAGGAAAAGGTACCGCATGGGAAGGGGGACAAAGAGAGCCCTGTGTGATCCACTATCCAAAGGAGATAAAAAAAGCAAGAACCATTGATACCCCAATAATGGCCATTGATCTTTTACCTACCATTGCTGAAATTACTAATGCTGAGTTGCCTCCAAAAAAAATTGATGGTAAAAGTGTTTGGAATGTTTTCAAAGGGGAAACGAACGAAAGCCCACAAGAGGCCTATTTCTTTTATTACAAAACGAATGAGCTTCATGGCGTTCGGTATAAGGACTGGAAGCTTTATTTCCCTCACACCTTCAGAACACTCAATGGCAGACCAGGAGGAAAAGATGGATACCCGGTAAAATACGAAATGAATGCCATCGAGAAAATTGAATTGTATAACCTCAAGGATGATGTTGGTGAAACCACTGACGTTGCATCAAAGCACCCTGATGTTGTCCAAAAAATAAAATCCCTTGCCAACGATATGCGAAACGAATTGGGTGATAATCTACTCAACATTCAAGGCATAGCCAATCGACCATTAGGAAGAATAGATTAATAATATGAAAATGATGTTTGTACTTTTGATCATCTTAATGAATACTTGTCAATTGAATACACCAGAACCTGTGGACGGTGCCACTGCAGTGTGGGAACCTACAAAGACCATACAAAATAAAGCCAAAGCTTATTTCGCCTCTGGTTGTTTTTGGTGTGTAGAAGCCGTTTACGAGAGTTTGAAAGGCGTTGAAGAAGCCCATTCAGGCTACGCTGGAGGGAAAACCAAAAATCCTACCTACTATCAGGTGATTACTGGAAAAACAGGTCATGCAGAAACAGTAGAGGTCATCTATGACCCTAAAATAATTGATTTTGCGACTTTGGTAACTGTATTCTTTGATTCACATGATCCCACCCTCCTCAATCAACAGGGGCCTGATCGCGGTACTCAATACCGCTCGGTGGCTTTTTACCAAAATGAAGAAGAAAAAAAAATCATAGAGGATCACATTGCTAAACTCACTGCAGAAAAAGTTTACCCACGTGAAATTGTTACCGAAGTAAAAAAACTTTCAAAATTCTACTACGCTGAAAATTATCATCAGGATTACGAACAGAACAATCCCAATGACCTCTATATTTTGAATGTATCCAAACCCAGACTGAACAAGTTTAAGTCCAAATCTCCAGAGTTATTGAAAGAGGACGGACATTAACCCCTGAATTCACCGCTCTATTTTTAGGGCCCATATGCGGTAAAATACTCCTCCAGTAACTGCACCAAAGGCCATACCCGAGAACACATCCAATGGGTAATGAACACCGACATAAATTCTACTATAGGCCACTAAAAAGGCAAGAAAGAGAAGAACAAATGGTAACTTACGATAGCGATGAACAAAAATCCCGGAGAAGAAAACTGCCAAAGCAAACGAGTTGGAAGCATGACCAGAGAAATATCCATACATGCCACCACATCCGTCCTTAACTAATCTTACCACTCCCTCTAATGATGGCTCATGACACGGGCGTAAGCGTTCAAAACCCTCTTTGAAAAGATTGGTTGACTGATCTGTTACCAAAATCAATACAGCTGTGAATAACAACAAAATCAAAAAAGGCTTTAACGACTGCTGTTTCCAATAAATCAGCGCCAATAACAGATAAATGGAAATATTGGTCGCCTTGTGGGTCATGAGCAGCCAAAATCCATCAAAAATTGGGGTCCCCAATCCATTAAGAAAGAGAAATAACTTATGGTCTAGGGCGATGATCTCCTCCAAGGCTATTCAAAATTCTCTATTTCTTTATCATAGAACTGCAATGCTTGCTCGATCAATGAGGCCGTCTGTGATTCCAGTTCTGCTTTGTCTTCTTTTTCGAATTCTTCCATCCAATGGATTTCATCATTGGCAACGTTTAGTAAAAAACGCGGATATTGGGTGTGCAGAACAAAAATTGCCTCCTTGAGTTCTGAATTGTCTGCGATCAAAAATTTTGGCAAATCCATTATTTGAGTTGAATTTTAGATAGTATTTTTTTAGTAAGATACTGAAATCTTAGTAGTAAAAGTATAGCGGAAAGCATTAATCCCGTTAGAAGTCCGATCCAAATCCCAGCGACACCTCTGCCAATTTCTAATCCCAGATAATAGCAAATGGGAAAGCCTACGATTCCATAAGAAAAAAAAATCAATAGGGCGGGAAGTGTCACATCTTGTATCCCTCTAAGAGCCCCAAGAACTACCGCTTGAATGCCATCTGCGATTTGAAATAAAGCGGCAATGAGAATTAATTTGGATGCGATTTGAGCCACCTCAATTTCATCAAGAGAAATTTCAGCAGTACTATTGTTTAGGTATAGCCAAGGGAGTAGCTCATTGGTGGCCAAGAAAAACAGGCAAAAAACAAAATCCATTATAAAGATCAAAAGCAGCGTTGAAATGGCGACCCTACGCAAAGCTAAATAATCGCCCCTCCCCTTTTCATTCCCAACCCGAATCATGGCAGTAACTCCAATACCCAAGGCTACCATATAAGTCATCGAGGATAAATTGAGTGCGATCTGATTGGCCGCTTGGGGGTTTTTTCCCAAAAAGCCTGACATCCAGATGGCCGAAGTAAAGAAAACCACCTCAAAAAACATTTGTAATGCAGAGGGAAAGCCCAAGGAAATGATCCTCTTAAAAATTGATTTTTTTAACCTGACCCTAAAAATTTTACGGTAATATCTCTTAAAGCTTTTTTTATTAACCACGTTGATGGCCATAAACAAGACCATGGACCACCTTGAAATTAGAGTCCCTATGGCTGCCCCCTCCATCCCCAATTCGGGAAATCCGAAGAGTCCAAAAATTAAAAGGTAATTTAAAATCACGTTGATCACATTGCCCAACAGTGTGGCATACATGGCGAGTCGGGTTTGAAACAAGCCCTCAGCAAATTGTCTAAAACCTTGAAAACCAACAAGTGGAACAAGAGATAGTGCCACCCAGAAAAGATAGGGCTTTGCCAAAAAAACAACCTCTAGCGGTTGGCTCATTTGAGAGAGCAAGGGTTGTGATAACAAAACTGCCAAGGCCAGTAAGAGTCCCATTCCAAAACAAAGAATCAATCCATGAACAAAAACATTTCTCACCTTAGTGTGATTTTTCCCTCCTAAGGCCTCAGAGACCATTGGGGTGATGGCGGTAGAAAATCCAATGCCCAACGACATGGCTACAAAAACAAAACTATTTCCCAATGAGACAGCCGCCAATTCTGCGGTTCCCAATTGTCCCACCATAATGTTATCGATCAATTGCACTATGGTATGACCAAGCATACCGACAATGACGGGATAGGCCAACTTTAGGTTGGTGTTAAATTCTCTTGTGTAAGTGCTCAGACCCATTAAAGTCAATAATCGAAAAAAGAATTATTCAAGACCGAATTGATCAAGAAGGTAAACCAATGCAGTCATGCCGGCAGCTCCCAAGGCCAATTCTCTCTCATTGATTTCACTGAACGTATCCATCTCTGAGTGATGATGAATAAAATAGCGTTGAGAATCGGTTCTCAATGCAGCCAATACCAAAGCATTGTCTTTCAGTAAGCTCACATCAGCCCCACTGCCTCGTTGCGAAAAAGAATGGATATAATAAGGTTCTAAATAAGGTTTCCATCTCATAATTTTTTCAAAGTACTTTTTTGAGGTATCAAAACTGAAGGCTCTGGGGGTGAATCCTCCTGTATCGGACTCCAGAGCCATTAAATGGGTTTCTCTTGATTTTTTAACACTTTCAGCATAAGCTTTTGCTCCTTTCAAGCCATTTTCTTCGTTGGCAAACAATACCACTCTGATGGAGTTTTTGGGTCGAAATTTTTTTGAACTCAAAATATTCAATACTTCCATGGATTGCACTACTCCTGCCCCATCATCATGAGCGCCATCTCCCAAATCCCATGAGTCCAAATGCGCCCCTACCAAAATTATTTTCTCAGGAGATTCGCTGCCGTCAATTTGGGCGATGACATTGTAGGATTGTACGTCCGGGTAATTTTTGCAATTCTGTTTCATAAAAAACCTGAGATTGGGGTTGAGAGCAATCATAGAACTCAGTAGCTCGGCATCATTTGTACTTATCGCAGCAGCAGGAATTCTATTGCTCAATGGCAATGCTCCGTAACTCATCACACCCGTATGTGGATAATCGTCCAATCTGTGGTTCAGGGAACGAACAATGACTGCCACAGCACCGAACTTTGACGCTTCAGCCGCACCACTATAGCGCTGGTCAACTGCTCTGGCATAGGCATCATAGGTATTGACCAATCCCGCCTCCATTGGACGGTTAAAAAAAACAATTTTTCCTTTAATTTTTTCTTTACCTATTTTGTCCAAGTCATCGAAACTTTTTACTTCGATTACGTTTGCCCTAATTCCGCTAGAGGGGGTGGCTATGGAACCTCCCAGGGCGCAAATATTAACATTAATGGTATTTCCGGGACTTGATTCGATATTGGCATACTCAAAAGTCCCTCTGACCCATTTGGGAACCATTACCGGTTGAAGCCATACAGAATCAATGGGTAGGGCTTTGAGTTCTTCCTTGGCCCATTGTATGGCCCGCTCCTCATTTAATGAACCGGACAGACGCCCACCGATCTGATTTGACAAATGATCCAGCCAATCAAAGGATTTTCCATTAGTTAAGGCTTGATCGTAAATATCTTTTATCCCTTGTGCCACCGAATCGTTTTGTTGCGCCTGAACGAAAAAAACGCAAAAAAATAAAATCAATACTCCTTTTTTAAACATATGTTATGAATTGGGTTTGGAGGCAAACTGATCGATATCTTTATCTGTAACAGGATTAGAAGCCAGGATCATCAACCTTTCTATCACATTTCTTAGCTCCCGAATATTCCCTGTCCAGGGATATTCCATCAATCGATCCATTGCTTTTGCCGAAAATGATTTGGAATCTAGCCCTTGTTCAACCGTTAAATAATTGGAAAAATAATCCACCAAAAGCGGAATGTCATCTTTTCTATCTTTCAATGAGGGCACCTCAATCAAAATGACAGCCAACCTGTGATAAAGATCTTCTCTGAATTTTCCTTTTTCAATTTCTTCACTCAAACTTTTGTTGGTTGCAGCAATGACCCTAACGTCCACCTTAATGTCTTTGTCTCCTCCTACTCTTTGAATCCTATTTTCTTGAAGTGCTCTTAGTACCTTTGCTTGAGCTGCCAAACTCATATCGGCTATCTCATCCAAAAACAGAGTGCCACCGTTGGCATTTTCAAACTTACCTGGACGATCCTTAACGGCAGAGGTAAAAGCGCCTTTCATATGACCAAATAGCTCACTTTCAATTAACTCCGAAGGAATAGCAGCACAATTGACTTCGACAAATGGTCCTCCAGAACGATTGCTTTTTTGGTGGAGGTTATGGGCGACCAACTCTTTTCCTGTTCCACTGTCCCCAGTGATGAGGACCCTAGCGTCAGTGGGAGCGACTTTTTCAATCAAATCGTGAATGTAATGGATCTGATCTGTTTCTCCGATTATTTTATATTTTTTGGCAATTCGTTTTTTAAGGTTTTTATTTTCTAGAACCAGGTTTTTAATTTCTAATGCATTTCGGACTGCGGTCAGCAAACGATTCAAATCTGGGGGTTTGGGAATAAAATCAAAAGCCCCCGATTTCATTGCCTCTACAGCGGTAGCCACATTTCCATGACCGGTCAACATGATAAATGGAACATTGATTCCCATTCGTCTTGCCTTTTGCAAGACCTCCACACCATCCATTTTGGGCATCTTAATATCGCACAAAACCAAATCAAAGTCTTCTTTGCTTAAGGTGCTAAAACCTGACTTACCATCCTCACACTCGATGATCTGGTATTCCTTGTTTTCCTCCTCCAAGATTCGAATCAATACCCGTCTGATAGGTTCTTCGTCTTCTATCAATAAAATTTTCTTCATTGGGTTTTGGGTATATTATTTTTAAATGTAACGACTCTTTGTGGGAATGGTATCTCAATATTGAGTGCTTTGAGTCTTTCGAAAATTTTATACCTAAGGTCGCTTTTTACAAGATTGGCTTCAAAGCTGATGTTCATGGAAAAGATAAGCTGAAACATCAATGCACTGTCCCCATAATCTTCGAAAAGTAAAAAAGGTTCTGGGTTTTTTAGCACCTTGGGGTGATTGTTGGCGATCTCAATCACAGCCTCCTTGAGTTGCTTGACATCTGTATCATAAGCAACACCAAATTTAATGATTTCCCTAGTTAGGGTTCCGTTTTCCGTCCAGTTGTAAAGGATGGAAGTTAAAAATTTATGATTCGGAATGATCAATACTTTGTTATCTCTAGTAACTGCTCTTGTCGTTCTGAGCATGATATTTTCTACCCGACCCACTTGTCCATCAATTTGTATGACATCTCCTACATGAACGGTTTTATCGGCCAAAATAGAAATCCCCGAAAAAACATCTTGTATCAAGGTTTGCAGGGCCAGTCCAATTCCCACCAAAAGTGCTGCAGATGCAGCAAAAATGGCACTTACCTTGACCCCTACATTGTCTAAGGTGATTAATATTACGATCAAATAGACCAGGTAATTAAAAAAGGTCAGTATTCCCTTGAACTTGAGTTTCGTATCATTATTTAGGGTTCTAAATGCAATCTTACGGAAGAGCTTGAGAAACAGGTAAGTAAAAGAAAATACGATGATAATAACCACAATTGACTTAGGAGTCAGTAAGATGTCGTTACCAATTTTGATCTGATAATTAAAAAAATCTAATAGTTTATCCATGACTGATATTCTATACGAAGATAATACAAAAACAAAACCCACCCCTTGTGAAAGGGATGGGAAAAAAATTGCTATGAAAAAGAAATAACACTAAATATTAGTGTTGTTCAAATATATATATTTTTTCTGATATGAATGTTTATCAAGCAAACATGTCTTTCACTTTTTCAAAAAAGGACTTGTCGGACCTATCGGGATTTGGTTTGAAGTTTTCATCCGTTAACATTTTTTGAAAAAACTGTTTTTGGTCTTTATTGAGTGTTTTTGGGGTCCAAACATTCACATGAACGAGAAGGTCTCCCTTGCCGTAACCATTAAGGTCGGGGATGCCTTTACCTCTAAGCCTTAAGGTTTTTCCAGACTGAATCCCAGATTCCAATTTGATCCTCACTTTTCCTTCCAGCAGGTTGATTTCTTTAGACACGCCCAAGGCTGCCTCGGCTATGCTAATGTATAAATCATAGTGTAGGTGATTTCCTTCTCGGACAAACTGATCGTCACTCTTTTCTTCGATCAACACCAATAAATCACCAGAAATGCCATTGCCAGCAGCTTCATTCCCTTTGCCGGAGACTTTTAGTTGCATGCCTTCTTCTACACCAGCAGGTATTTTGATAGATACGGTTTCCTCACTATCTATCATTCCGTTGGCATCGCTTCCGGAGGGTCGATCAGAGAGGGTTTGACCTGACCCATTGCATTTGGGACAGGTAGAAGCGCTTTGCATTCTCCCCAAAATGGTATTGGTTACCCGCATCACTTGACCACGACCATTACAAGTCCCACAAGTTGAATATCTTACCCCAGGGGCTTGAACTTTTCTCTTGACTTTAATTTTCTTTTCAGTACCATTTACAATTTCATTGAGGGTCAATTGAACCCTAATCCTCAGATTGCTTCCTTTCCCTCTGGCTTGGGACTGTCCAAAACCACCAAAACCACCTCCGCCAAAAGCACTGCCAAAAATATCACCAAATTGACTGAAAATATCTTCCATATTCATGCCACCGCCACCAAAACCTCCAGATTCAAAGGCGGAATGACCAAACTGGTCGTACTGGGATTTTTTCTGCGGGTCGCTCAATACTTCATAAGCCTCGGCAGCTTTCTTAAAATTGGCCTCAGCCTGTTTGTCTCCTGGATTCTTATCGGGATGAAATTCAATGGCTTTTTTGCGATAGGCTTTTTTTATCTCTGAAGCCGATGCCCCTTTAGATAATCCTAATATATCATAATAGTCTTCTTTCATATACTATTGACCTACGACTACCTTGGGAAACCTTATGATTTTATCACCAAGTTGATAGCCTTTTTCTGTTATGTCTATTATTTTACCTTTTTCCGAATCTTTTTGAGCGGGAATCAAGGTTATGGCTTCATGAATTTCGGCATCAAAAACGTCTCCAATCTTCGTCTCTGTAACTTCTAAACCATTGCTTTTTAGCACATCGTTCAATTTATTATGAATCAATTTAAAACCTTCGATTTCGTTGGACCTTTCCTCAGGAGTTTGTGTTATCGCCCGGTCAAAGTCATCCAAAACAGGCAGTATAGCACCGATAACCTCTTGGCCAGCAGTCTTAAAAAGTTCTATGCGCTCCTTGGCAGTTCTTTTTTTGAAGTTTTCAAATTCCGCAAATAACCTGAGGTATTTGTCTTTTTCATTCTTGAGCTCTTCATTGAGTTTCTCTAGCATTTGAGAGCAGTCGTCTTTGACTGGGTTTTTCCCAGCAGAAGATTTTTTTGCTTTCGCTTTTGAATTGGGTTTGGACTGTTTTTCTGCCATATTCATTGTTTAGTATGATTCTTCAAAATTATTGCCAAGCGGAGTTTTATGTCAAAATGTCATTCTTTTTTTTAAAAATATGCTCTAACGCGGTATTTAACGTATCGTATTCAAACGAAAATCCATTGGAAAGAAGCTTTTGTGAGCTAATTTTTTGGCTTCCCAAAATAAGAATAGCGCGCTCCCCCATAAACAATTTCATAAGGAAACCTGGAATATTAGGCAAAAAAACAGGACGCCCCAATGCTGCTCCTAGGGTATTGATGAGTGTTCTTTGAGAGACTGGGTGGGGGGCCACGGCATTAAAAGTTCCATTCCAATCCATTTCTATAGCTGTGATAAAGACTCGAGAAAGATCTCTGATATGAATCCAACTTTGCCATTGTTTTCCCGAAGCAAAAGCTGCACCAACCAAAAGCTTGACTGGAAGAGTGAGTTGAGATAATAAACCCTCCCCCTTTGCCAAAACCAATCCAATCCTCAAAATGCTCAGGCGATCACCAAACGCCGCTAAGGTGTGGGATTCTCTTTCCCATGCAGCGGTAACTTTTTGTAAGAAGTTTTCCTGAACCAATTGAGATTTTTCATCAAAAACTTCAACCAAACTGTCTGGATAAATACCAATAGCAGAAGCACAGATGATATTTTTGAGCTTTATTTTTTGGCGCTCCATCTCTTTTCTTAGCAAGCGGGTACTCAAAATCCGACTGTCTAGGATCTCTTTTCTGTTTGTAGAAGTCCAAGGCTTAGAAATGCTTGCACCGGCCAAATGAATCAGCGCATCAACACCCTCAAAACACTCTTCATCGATTTCACCAGTTTTGGGATTCCAATAAAAGCCTCTTCGCTTATCGGTATCCATCCTCTTGTGCTTTTTTGTGGTCAAAAAATGAACCGTCATGTTTTTTTCTTTCGCCAGTGCCATGATGTTTCTTCCAATCATTCCCGTAGCCCCGGTTATAAGTAATTTCATTGGTTTGTTTTTAATGCTTTTTAAATCAGATATCACTTTAAAAATTAAAATATTGATTGGCCCGTTATGGTTAATTAAATTTTAATCCTAGAGGTATCACTTGCAATTTTCAACAAAAATAAGCTAAAGCATCTTGATGGCTCTCAACATTTCTCGCTTTCCTGGTGGACCCTCCAACCGTTCCACTTGAAAACCAACTTGCTGAAGGCTGCGCCTGACAGTACCTTTGGCACAATAGCTTACCCAAACGCCGCCAGGTCTGAGCAGATCATAGGATTTTTGAAGGGCGTCCGTCTGCCAAAGATCCGATTGGGCATGGTAACCAAAAGCATCATAATATAGGATATCGAATTGCGCTTGGGAGGAGAAGTTTAAAAAATCTATCTTTTGTTTATGAAAGTTAAAATGGGGGTGGGTATGAAATTGATCCCACTCCAAATGATGCAATCGATGAAAAAAATGATGATTTTGGGGGGAGGGAAGGCTGGCTTCCATCTGTAGTGCTTTGATTTCATCGTCCGATAAGGGAAACTTCTCTAGGGAGAAATAAGTGCAATTCAATTGGTTTTCCAAGGAAAACACATAACTCAAATAGGCGTTGAGTCCTGTGCCTAGGCCCAGCTCAAAAACCTTTAAGCTTTTGTCGGGGTTATTTTCTATCCAAAACTGCATCCCTTTTTTGATATACACATAATCAGATTCTGTTACCGCTCCATTTCTTGAATGATAGGTCTCCTTTAACTCCTCGACAAAGATAGAGGGGGAACCATCCTCGGTTTGAATGATGCTTTTTTTCATATCCAGATGAATCTATTGATTTTGGAAAGGCTCTTTAATATGCTAACTATATTTATAGATTTTATCATTTCACTTGACAAAATAGTGGGTTGTCATTTAAAAAACCAATCTCTTTGGAAAAAGTTAGAACTAAATAAATTAATTTTGGGGATAATTTTCAAACAATCATGAAAATAGTCAGGACTTCGGCGTCCAAATTAGGATCGGTGGATTTTGAAAACTTGAACTTTGGTTCTGTTTTCACTGACCATATGTTTGTCTGTCGGTTTAATAACGGACAATGGCAAACTCCCGAGGTGACCCCCTACCAACCCATGTCATTTGAACCTTCTATGAGTGTATTGCACTATGGTCAAGCGGTTTTCGAAGGAATGAAAGCTTATAAAGATGATCAAGGGAAAATTTGGTTATTCAGGCCGGATCAAAATTTCAAACGGATCAATCGTTCCTCTGAAAGGCTTCAAATTCCTGTTTTCCCTGAAGATTATTTTTTTGAAGGTTTAAAAACATTGCTGGATTTGGACAGAGATTGGATCAAACCTGGGATTGGCAATTCACTATACATTCGTCCTTTTGTTTTTTCTAGTCAGGCTTGTGTCCAAGCTTCTCCCTCTAAAGAATACACTTTTATTATTATCTGTTGTCCTGTTAAAGCCTACTATGGTGGGGAGGTCAATGTATTGATTGCAGAGGAGTTCAGTAGGGCTGCCAACGGCGGTATCGGTTTTACCAAAGCAGCTGGTAACTATGCTGCACAATTCTATCCTACAGCTTTGGCTCAAAAAGAGGGCTACCAACAGATTGTTTGGACCGATGCCAATACCCACGAGTATTTGGAAGAGGCAGGTACCATGAATATTTTTTTCAGAGTAGATGACCAATTGATTACTGCTCCTACCAATGACCGGATTCTCGATGGCGTCACCCGAAAGAGCGTCATACAAATTGCGAGAGATTCTGGAATTGACGTTGAAATCCGTCCCATCAGGATTGCCGAGATTGTTCAGGCATCAAAAGAAAATAGACTCAAAGAGATGTTTGGTAGTGGAACGGCCGTGGTGATCAACCCAATTAAAAGTTTTGGTTACCAAGGTGAGAATTTCAAATTGCCAGAGTTGGAAAATCCCATAGCCAGCCAACTCAAGGAAAAAATCATGTCTATTCAATACAATCTTTCTGAAGATCCCTACGGTTGGAGATTTGACGTGGACTAATCTTTATTCAAAAGATTTGCAATGTTGGGCTTGAAATAGTTGGGCCCTTTCAGCACTTTACCGTCCTCTCGGTAAATGGGCTGGCCATCAGCCCCTAGTTTACTCATATTACTTCGCTGAATTTCGTCAAAAACCTCTGAAATTTTATGCTGCATGCCGTGCGATAGAATGGTTCCACACAAGATATAGAGCATGTCTCCCAAAGCATCGGCCACCTCTACTAGATCCTTGTTTTGGGCGGCTTCTAAATATTCCTCGTTTTCCTCTTTCATAAGGTTATATCTCAGCATAACGGTTTCTTTTGAAATATTTACGGTTGGTGAATCTGCAGATTCGATACCGAAGGCCCTATGGAATTCTCCTACAGCTTTTAATTCTTTATTGATCATACTTACGTTTGTTTAAATTAAGGAAGGTCAATGTTTTTTTCTAATTTAGGCCAAAAATAGCCATGTTCAGCAAAGGACAAATTTTGTTTGCCATATTTTTTATCATCGCCTTTGTCGCCTTGATGATCTTTTCATACCGAGGGGATGCTAAAAGCCACAATTTGCATTATAGAGGAAGCCTAAAGATATTTTTAGTTTTCCTACTCATCATCTTTGCGCTATTTCTCATTAAATTTTTTACACAGTAGCGCGGTCATGAAACAGATCCTATTGGTTTTTGTTGGGGGAGGACTTGGAAGCATGATGAGGTATCTCGTCGGGCGCTGGCTTCCCTATTCGGGAAAAGGTTTTCCTTGGATGACTTTATACGCTAACCTATTGGGTTGTTTTATCATAGGTGTTATCACAGGCTATATTTTAAGGAACCATTCGGATCAACAGACACCCTTGGTTTTGTTTGCAAGCATTGGTTTTTGTGGCGGTTTCACTACTTTTTCCTCCTTTGCCAATGAAAATCTTTCTTTTCTTCGCTCGGGAGATTTCACCCATTTATTGACTTATAGTATGGTGAGCTGGGTTACCGGAATATTGATGGTTTATCTCGGAATTTTGTTTGAAAAGCTTTTCCATTAATTTTTTGAGTATTTCTCAAAAAAAGATTTAAATTTTATTATACCCCTATATTTTGGGGGGTAGTTTTTCTCAAAGTCTTAAAAATTAATTTTATACCCCTAAAATAAGAGGGGTTGTTTTTTTGTTGAAATATTTTTGTGGCAACATAAAACAATATACTATGTTAAATCTTTCACTAATCAACACGACAACAGCAGTTGAGGTCAATGATGACTTTACCATGCTGTGGATTCTACTATCGGGAATTCTTGTTTTCTTTATGCAAGCAGGATTTACTTTGGTAGAATCAGGATTTACACGTTCAAAGAACGCTGTAAATATTTCCATGAAAAACATCTTGGACATTTCTGTAGGTACCTTGTCCTACTGGTTTATTGGGTACGGACTAATGTACGGGGCATCTAATGGTTGGATTGCTACTTCGGACATTTTCTTCAACCCTGGAGATGGCCCACATGATGTTTTCTTCCAGACAGTATTTTGTGCTACCGCAGCTACCATTGTATCCGGAGCTATTGCAGGGAGAACCAAATACACCACTTACGTATTTTTTACCATTTTCTTAACCGCTTTGATCTATCCGATTTCAGGTGGATGGCAATGGAATGGTGACGGTTGGTTGGCCAACTTAGGCTTTATCGATTTCGCCGGATCTTCTATTGTTCATTCCGTAGGAGGATGGGCAGCCCTTGTAGGTGCTTGGATGGTTGGCCCGCGATTGGGTAAATATGTAAATGGAAAATCCAATGTTATCCCCGGACACAACCTTTTGTTAGGTGCCCTAGGGGTATTCATCTTATGGTTGGGATGGTTTGGATTTAATGGCGGGTCCCAATTGGCATGGGGAGGTGACGATTCAGTTGCTGCTTCGGCAGTGGTAATGATCACCAATATTGCTGCTGCAGCTGGTGCTGTTGGAGCAATGGCCGTTACTTGGATCAAAGACGGAAAGCCCAACTTGGGCATGACCCTCAACGGAGCTATCGCAGGATTGGTAGCCATAACAGCAGGATGTGGAAATATGACTTTTGGTGGAGGATTTCTTGCTGGACTCATTGGTGGGATCATCGTGGTATTTTCCATTGAGTTTATCGATAAAGTTCTCAAAATAGACGATGCTGTAGGTGCTGCTTCTGCTCATGGAGTCGTTGGTGCCTGGGGTACCCTAGTAATAGGTCTTTGGGGTGTCGATGGAGATGCTGGTATTGGCCTATTGAATGGCGGTGGTGCCAGTCAACTCGGTATTCAAGCCATTGGCGTACTGGCCTATGGTGTATGGGCAACGGTTGCCGCCCTGATTGGTTTTGGCATTCTAAAAGCTACCATTGGTTTGCGGGTCTCTGAAGAGGTTGAAATCAAAGGTTTAGATCAATCAGAACATGGAATCGGAGGATTTGAAGGTGGAGGTTTCGAAGCCTGGATTAAAGAAAATACTTAAAAACTATCAATAACATTTATTAATCAATTAAAAACTATTATTATGAATTTTTTCAAAAACACTTTATTATTATTACCCGCAGTTCTAGTATCCTTTACTGCAATTGCACAGGAAGAGGAAACTGCTGCAGAACCCACATTTGCTTTGAGTGGCTCCATCGACACTTATTATAGAAGCAGCGAATATGCTCCTGGCACTTCGTTTGCCAACCTTCCTGGCTTTGCCATGGGTATGGCCAACTTGATTGTTTCCTATGAAGGGGAAAAGTCTGGTTTTGTCGCTGATCTTGTATTTGGACCTAGAGGAGCCGATGCTGTTTTCGGATCTCCCCAGCTCAGTGATTTTTACAGGAGTTCTAACATGGTAAATCAGTTATATGCTTACTACAATGTGAGTGATTCTTTCACATTGACATTAGGGAACTTCAATACCTTCCTGGGTTATGAAGTAATTTCACCGGTAGCCAATTTCAACTATACAACTTCTTACATGTTCTCTTATGGGCCTTTTTCCCACAGTGGAATTAAAGCGGATATAGCAGCCGGAGAGAATACTTCCATCATGCTTGCTGTTTTGAACAGTACAGATGCTACTGAATTTCAACCCATTGATGACGATTTCATGATTGGAGCCCAATTGGGTATTTTTGGCCAATACATTAACTATTTGGGTGGAGGATCCAATGGAGTAAGTCAAATTGACTTTACCGGTGGGTTCAACCTCGGCGATAGCTTTTTCCTAGGTATCAATGCTACCAGCTACAGTGATGACTCTGATGTAGAATTCTCTGGAGTAGCGTTGTATCCTCAGTACACCTTTTCAGATACTTTTGCCTTAGGTGCAAGATTCGAAGCTTTCTCTGAAGATGGATTGGGTGCGATTGGAAGTATCTCAGGCGACGGTGACAACACCTCGTTCACCATCACTGGTAGCTTTACCTCAGGTAATTTTATTTTCAAACCTGAAATAAGAATTGACTCTGCCTCTGATAAGTTTTATACTGACGCAGACGGTGCAACGGACAGTTTATCTGCCTTCTTGGTTGCAGCAATTTATTCATTCTAAGCCAATTGATTTGGAAGTTATTGCTCCCAATATGGCATACCATATCCCCCCTAAAATGCTGGGGGGATATTCTAGTATTCAATATTCCCCAATGAAAATATTTTTCACGTCTTACCCACACTTACTTTACCACTATCATTGGACAACGAAAACATCCAATATTCATGGCCTTGGTCATAACCTATCAAAGCGTTTTCAAAAACAAATAATTCAATTGTAAAATCATGAAAAAAATTGAAGCAATCATCAGAAAATCAAAATTCGATGATGTCAAGGAAGCCTTACACAATGTAGAAGTCAATTTCTTCAGTTACTGGGATGTAACTGGAGTTGGCAATGAAAAAGAGGGACATGTCTACAGGGGGATCTCCTACAGTACCTCAGAAATTCAAAGACGCTATTTGTCTATTGTTGTATCGGACAGTTTTGTAGAAAAGACCATCAATGCCATCATCGCTACTGCTGCGACTGACAAAGTAGGTGATGGTAAAATTTTCGTCCTACCAGTGGATGAAGCCTACCGAATCAGAACCGGAGAAAAAGGAAACGAATCATTAAACTAACAAAACGATATGGAAACTACTATTTTAACTGTAAACAATGTATGGATGATGGTCTGTACAGCCCTTGTATTTTTTATGCACTTGGGATTCTCTTTTTTGGAAATCGGATTGACCCGCCAAAAAAACACCATCAATATTTTATTTAAAAACTTTTTCGTGATCACCGTCGGACTTCTACTTTATTGCCTGGGGGGTTTCAATCTGATGTATCCTGGCTTTGAAGACGGTGACATGGGCATCCTTAAGTTTGCTGGCTTTGGGATTTCAGCACCAGAGGGTGGAATGGGATTTGGCTATGCAGACGGAGGCTATACTTGGTGGACTGACTTCCTTTTTCAAGGTATGTTTGCTGCTACCGCTGCAACCATCGTTTCCGGAGCCGTAGCTGAACGTATCAAGTTATCAGGTTTCATGCTCTTTTCTGTGCTTTACGTTGGATTGGTTTACCCCATCGTGGGCGCTTGGAAATGGGGCGGTGGATTCCTCGACGCATGGGGGTTCTACGATTTCGCTGGCTCTACATTGGTTCATTCTGTTGGAGGATGGGGTGCTTTGATCACCATTTACCTCTTGGGAGCAAGGATCGGTAAATTTGACAAAGATGGGAATCCGAAAGCTTTACCAGGACACAATCTACCCATCGCATCCGCGGGGGTTTTTATCCTTTGGTTGGGATGGTTTGGGTTCAACGGAGGTTCCGTTTTGTCAGCTGACCCAGAATTGACTTCTCTGACTTTGGTTACCACTTCATTGGCTGCCGCTGCAGGGGGGGTTGCTGCTGCTTTCTTTTCGAATATTCTTTACAAAAACTTCGATTTAACGATGTTTATGAATGGTGTATTGGGAGGTTTGGTTGGAATTACCGCTGGTGCAGATCAAATGAGCCCTACAGATGCCATCCTTATTGGCTTGATCGCTGGTGTGATTGTCGTTTTGGGTGTTGCATTAATTGACAAGCTCAAACTAGATGACCCAGTAGGAGCCGTAGCCGTTCACCTTATTTGTGGAATATGGGGAACCCTAGCGGTTGGAATCTTTGGTGCCATGGCTGGATTTGATCAATTTTTAGTTCAATTGATTGGGGTAGGAATTGTCGGCGCTTTTTGTGTCACCATTTCATTCATCATTCTTTTCATCGTAAAAGCTACTACTGGATTGCGAGTGGATAAAGAAGAGGAATTGAATGGTCTCGACCTTTCTGAACACGGAATGGAAGCCTACGCTGATTTTAGAACCAACGAAGGATAATTAACACCCAGTATTAACCATAATAAGAGCCCCCATAAATTGGGGGCTTTTTGATTTGATCCAATAAAAACTAAGAATCTATGGTACTAATAGGTTGAATCCCTATTTTTGAAAAAAAAAATTATGAACCAGATTACGTTGCTGATGTACTGCGCAGACCAAAAAGGAATCATCGCTGCAGTAACCAACTTCATCCACCAAAATCAGGGGAATATTACCTATATTGACCAATATGTTGATCGACCCAATGCCGCATTTTTTATGCGGGTGGAATGTGATTTGAATGGAAGTGATTTCAATTTTGAGTCTTTCAAAGTACAATTCAATGAAGATTTGGGAAAACGATTTTCCCTTCATTGTGACTTTTATTTAAAAAATCTTAAACCCAAAATGGCGGTTTTTGTTTCCAAATATGACCACTGCCTCTACGATATACTGGCCAAACAACAATCTGGGGAATTGGCCGCAGAGATTCCTTTTATTTTGAGCAATCATCCCGACCTTGAAATCATTGCTCAACGCTTTGACATTCCATTTTATCACATTCCCGTCAACAAAGACAACAAGCTTGAGGCGGAGGCAAAACAATTGGCATTGCTCAAACAACATCAAGTTGATTTTATCGTACTGGCACGTTATATGCAGATTGTTTCTCCTTTATTGATCGACCATTACACCCACAAAATCATTAATATTCACCATTCTTTCTTACCCGCTTTTCCAGGAGCCAAGCCCTACCACTCCGCTTTTGACAGGGGCGTAAAAATTATCGGAGCTACCAGTCACTACGTTACTGAAGAGCTCGATGCCGGCCCCATCATTGAACAAGACACCACCAGGGTGACACACTTAAACTCCATTGCGGATTTTATCGAAAAAGGAAGGGACCTGGAGAGAATTGTTTTGCTTCGTGCACTAAAATTACACGTCAACCGAAAAGTGATGGTTTACGGCAATAAGACGGTGGTTTTTTCTTGAACCAATCACGTCTGAAGAAACAACAACATCCCATCGTTGAACTTATCGGGTTTTTCCACATTGACCACATGACCACATTCTTCAAGCACCAATAAGGAGGATTGGGGGTGGTCATCGCTTACTTTTCGCACCGAGGGCAAAAACATATAATCTTGATCCCCCATGATGTATAGCGTAGGGATGTCAACAGATATTTTTCTAAAAATTTTTAATTTGGGAATGACTTCAGAGGTGAGTTTGAACCAACGTATAAATTCTTTTTGATAGAGTTTTTTGGCCTCGCGTATAAACAAAATCCGGGATTCTTTATGGTTGCGATTGGGCATGATGATAAAAGCAAAAAATCGATACAACCACATATAGGGCAAAACAGACTTGGTGGCATTACCAAAATACATGAGTATCCTCGATCTTAAATTCAACTCCAAAATCGCACCTCCCATAATCATCTTGTCCACCCGATGGGGTTGCATTTCCGCCAACTGACGGATAAGAATTGTACCCAGAGAGATTCCAACAAAATGGGATTTTTGGATCTTTAGGTGATCCAAAACTTCAAAAATATCGTCAGCGATGGATTCAAAGGAATATTTGGATTTAAAAGGGTTTTGAATCAAACCTTGAGAGGCTCCGTGTCCCCTGAGATCAACGAGCAGTAAATTGAAATTCCTAGAAAAAAAACGGATTTGCTTGAACCATATCGCACTGCTCCCCCCTGCCCCATGGATGAAGGTAATCCAGCTTGCATTTTCTTTTTTGGTTCTGTAAATACTGTGATGTAACATTACACAATTCCCTTTTGATGGAGGTAAAAAGCCATTTTTTCTTGGAGGTCTTTGGCTGCGTTTGCTGCTGCCTGATCAAAATCATTGGAGGATGAAGCATAGATGATCCCTCGAGACGAATTCACCAAAAGTCCACAATGATCATTCAGTCCATTTTGCGCCACGGATTCCAAACTTCCTCCTTGTGCCCCTACCCCAGGGATCAATAAAAAAGCATCAGGAATCAAGGTTCTGATTGTCTGCAATGCCTCTGACTTGGTCGCTCCCACGACATACATCAGCCGATGGGCATTTTGCCATTTTTTGGAACGATCAATCACTTGCACATACAATGGTTTTTCTGCTGTATTGAGCAATTGAAAATCTGAAGCTCCTTCATTGGAGGTAAGGGCCAACAATATGGCGTGCTTATCTTTATACTCTAAAAAAGGCTCCACAGAATCCTTTCCCATATAGGGTGCTATGGTGATTGCGTCGAATTGAAGTGCTTCGAAAAAAGCTTTGGCATAACGCTTGGAGGTGTTGCCTATGTCTGCACGCTTGGCATCGGCAATGGTAAAAATCTCGGGATATTGTTGGTTCAAAAAATCCATTACTTTTTCTAAGGATTTCCAACCTTCCAATCCATAGGCCTCAAAAAAAGCGATATTGGGTTTGTAGGCCACACAATAGGGCGCTGTGGCTTCTATTATGCGTTTACAAAAAGAAAAAATAGCATCTGGGTCGTTTTTCAAATCCTCGGGAATACGATCCTTGTCTACATCCAATCCCACACACAAAAAAGATTTTTTGTTTTTAATTTGCTCTAAAAGTGCTGACTGCTTCATAGGGTCTCTCCTGCCTCCTTCAGTTTCTGGGTGTTTTGATAAAGCTTGAGTTCATCCACAAGTTTATGTATGTCACCGTTGATGATGTTTTGCAGGTCGTAGAGCGTCAAACCAATGCGGTGATCGGTTACCCTACCTTGGGGATAATTGTAGGTTCTGATCTTTGCGGAGCGATCACCAGAAGAAACCAACGAATTTCTTTTTTCGGCATCCTGCTCTAATTTTTTTTGAAGTTCCAACTCGTAGAGTCTGGAGCGTAAAACTTTAAGCGCCTTTTCTTTGTTTTTGTGTTGGGACTTTTGATCCTGACACTGGGCAACGATTCCTGTGGGCTCGTGGGTCAATCGAACAGCGGAATAAGTCGTGTTCACCGACTGTCCCCCTGGGCCAGAGGAGCAAAAATAATCTATCCGTACATCATTCATGTTTACTTCCACGTCAAACTCCTCTGCTTCGGGCAAAACCATAACGGTAGCGGCAGAGGTATGAACCCTCCCTTGTGTCTCGGTTTGTGGTACGCGCTGCACGCGGTGCACTCCTGATTCGTATTTCAGGGTTCCATAAACCTCCTCACCAGAAACCTCAAAAATTACTTCCTTAAAGCCGCCGGCTGTTCCCTCATTGGAATCCACAAAACTCACCTTCCACCCCTGATCTTGACAATATTTGGTGTACATACGATAGAGATCACCGGCAAAAATACTGGCCTCATCTCCTCCAGTTCCTGCTCGAATTTCGACCACCACATTTTTACTGTCCTCAGGATCTTTGGGGATCAGCAAAAACCTAATCTCTTCCTCCAAATCAGGAAGTTTTTCTTTGGCCTCCTCCAATTGGAGCTTTGCCATCTCTATCATTTCCGCATCCGACTCCTCTTTTATCATCAGCTCTGCTTCCTCAATATTGGCCAAGGTGGATTTGTATTGATTTGCTTTGGCAACAATTTTATTCAAATCCTTGAATTCTTTATTGAGCTGAACGTAACGCTTTTGGTCTGCAATAACATCAGGCTGAATGATCAGATCCGATACCTCGACAAACCTTTGCTGAACGATTTCTAGCTTTTCTATCATTTTTATAGGGCTGGATTTTTACAAATTTAAAGCTTTAAATCTATCTCTCCGCTTTCTGAAAGTGTAGCTCGTATTGCAGGGCTATCTGATCTTCCATCTTTCGGAGCATAAAGGAAGGCAATGGAACACCAAAATCAGAGAGGGTGAGTTCAAAAGCCCCACTCAGTAGGAGTATGTTTTTTTTCAAACTGGCTTGTGCCGTTATTTGATGATTCAATTCAACGCCATGAAATCGCATGCCTCCTTCCATCTTTATTTCTTCCTCCTTCATTTCTATACGATCCGAAAAAAACTCGATTTTAGGAAACTTTAAAACCTCTAAAATTTCCAATGCGTTGTTGTCCCTGTTACTGTTTTTACTGTCAAAATCACGAACATACATAGCAATGGCTATTTTTTCGATCTCGTCATTGTTCATTATCATGACCCCTTTGACGTTTTGATTGGTACCCGACCAGTCGTGAAGAAAATGGTAGCCTTCATAGGTAATATAGGACTTCTCAGTATTTAATTCCCATTTTTCTTGTGCCTGCAACTGCAACGTGAGAAATAAAATAAAATAGTGTAATGTTCTTATCATAACAGATTAAAATTTAAACACCAATACAGCGCTAGCGTAGCTTGCAAAAGTGGTGTAGGCGGCATATTTATGCCAATCCCGATCTTCTTTAGAATAGGCATTGGTCGCAATCATTCCAGTAAAGTGGATATAGGCCAACCATTTGTGGGCTTTGATCGAATTAAAGCCTTTTACTTTTTTTCGCTCCAAAGGAGGGGGAGCAAAAAGGGACAATCCGGCCCCTGTAAAGTAGGAAACTGTAACCCACTTCCCAAGGGTTTTATGGGCGTCGTATAGTTCATAATCTCCATTGTAGAGTCTTCCCCCCATAATGCCCTGAGCCACCATCCCCGCAAGGGTGAGATAGCCAATGATCTGATGCGATTTGAGCATCACATTTCTCACTTTTAACTCCTTTTCCCTTTGATCAAGTGAAAGTTTTGAAACACCTGTTTTGCGAAAAAGGCCATTTTTACCCCATAACAGCGACTGGGTAAAAATCATTTTTTGAGGCAACAATTGTTCCTCCATCGTTATTTCTTCATCAAACAATCCATCTAAAAGTGCATCACGATCTTGGGCGGAAAGAGTTTGAAAGATAAATAAAGTAAGAAAAATGATTTTTTTCATTTTATGACGCCACAAAGCATTACTAAGATAATAGATTAATACTGAAAAACCCCTTGATGCGAACGGATCGTTAATTTTTTTTCAGCAGAAGCTTCTACCCTGCCTATAATTTGGGCTTCGATACCAAAACGTTGAGAAACAGCGATAACCTGACTTGCCAATTTTTCGGGAAGATATATCTCCATACGGTGACCCATATTGAAAACTTCATACATCTCCTTCCAAGGGGTGCCCGATTCTTTTTGGATCAATTCAAACAAAGGAGGGTAATCGAAAAGTCGGTCTTTGATGATGTGGAGTTGATCGATAAAGTGAAGGATTTTGGTTTGGGCTCCTCCACTACAGTGAATCATTCCATGAATGTTGCTCCTATCGATTTCATCAAAAATGGCTTTGATCACTGGAGCATAAGTTCGGGTAGGAGACAACACCAATTGACCCACATCCAAAGGGGTGTCGGTAGAATCTGTCAATCCCTTGGTACCGGAGTAAACCAGATTATCAGGAAGTTCATTGTCAAAAGTCTCAGGGTATTTGTCTTTTAAATCAGCACCAAATACGTCATGTCTTGCTGAAGTCAAGCCATTACTCCCCATCCCACCATTGTATCGATCTTCGTAGGTAGCTTGACCAAAGGAGGCCAATCCTACAATAACATCACCGGCCTTGATATTGGCATTATCGATGACCTCGCTTTTTTTGATCCTAGCAGTGACTGTTGAATCAACGATAATGGTTTTTACCAAATCCCCCACATCTGCAGTCTCTCCTCCAGCGCTGTGAATATTGATACCAAACTGAGCCAGATGGGCCAAGAGTTCCTCAGTACCATTGATGATAGCAGCAAGTACCTCCCCGGGTATTTTATTTTTATTCCTCCCGATGGTTGAGGACAACATGATATGATCGGTAACCCCTACACAGAGAAGATCGTCGATGTTCATGATCAAAGCATCTTGGGCAATGCCTTTCCATACGGAAAGATCTCCCGTTTCTCTCCAGTAGGCATAGGCCAAGGAACTTTTGGTTCCTGCTCCATCGGCGTGCATCACCAAACAATGTGCTTCGCTGTGGGTTAAATAATCGGGAACTATTTTACAAAAGGCTTTTGGAAAAAGGCCTTTGTCTATATTTTTTATGGCATTGTGAACGTCTTCTTTTTGCGAAGAAACCCCTCTTAGGCTATACCTTTTGTCACTCATTGGATTGATTGAAACTCAAATTTAATACTATTCCCTCAACCTTGCGAGTTGAATGTTTTTTTTATCAACGACAAAACAAAAGTTCACGGTATTTGGCCAGAGGCCAAAGGTCATCGTCTACCACCAACTCTAACTTATCACAGTGATATCTGATGTCTCTTAGAAAGGGGATAACTTTTTCACAATAGGCGGAGGCTTTTTCAAATTCATCCTTTATTTTGTTGATTTTTTTTCGGATTTCGACCATTGTCACTATTCCTTTGTTGATTTCCTGTATATGACCGGAAATGCGTTCGATAATTTTAATTTGAACCTCTGCAAACTTGAGATAATCCTTGCCGTATATCTCCTTAAGGCCTTTGACATTTTCAATGAGTACATTCTGGTACTTAATACCTGTTGGGATGATGTGATTGCGAGCGATGTCCCCCAATGTTCTGGATTCAATTTGTATTTGGTATATGTACTCCTTGAGGTCAACAATATACCTCGCAATGGCCTCACGCTCTGTCAACACCTTAGTTTGTTGGAAAAGTGAGATGCTTTTTTTAGAAACAAAAGCTCTCAATGCCTGGGGCGTATTTTGATTGTGACTCAAACCACGCTTTAGCGCCTCTTTTTTCCATTCTTCGCTGTAACCGTCCCCTTCAAATAAAATTTTTTTTATGTCTTTTAAATTGTCTCTTAATGCGTTGAAAATGGCATCATCCTTCTTCATGTTTTTTTCCTCAACAAGAATTTGCACCTCCCTGCCAAAATTTTCTAATTGCTGTGCAACTGCAGCATTAAGTGTAGTAACCGACTTGGCACAATTGGACTTGGATCCTACCGCTCGAAACTCGAATTTGTTTCCAGTGAACGCAAAAGGAGAAGTACGGTTTCGATCCGTATTGTCGAGCAAAATTTCGGGAATTTTACCAATGACATTAAGCTTAAGATCTGTTTTTTCTTCGGGAGAGAGTTTCCCTTTGGATACGTTTTCGAGGTCTTCCAAAACCCCTGTGAGTTGTTTGCCAATAAATACAGAGAGAATGGCTGGAGGGGCTTCGTTAGACCCTAATCGATGATCGTTACTGGCACTAGTAATAGAGGCACTCAAAAGTTGCTCATGGGTCAATACGGCAACAATGGTATTGATAAAAAAAGTGAGGAATTGCAGATTACTCATGGGTGTTTTTCCAGGACTCAGAAGATTAACGCCAGTATTGGTGGCCAAGGACCAATTGTTGTGTTTTCCAGAGCCGTTAATTCCCTCAAACGGTTTCTCATGAAACAACACCATAAAATCATGTTTGACAGCAACTTTTCGCATCAGGTCCATCACCAGTGAGTTGTGATCTACTGATAGATTGGCCTCTTCAAAGATGGGTGCCAACTCAAATTGTCCAGGTGCTACTTCATTGTGGCGGGTTTTAAGTGGAATGCCCAATTGCATGGCCTCAAATTCCAGTTCTTGCATGTAGGCGAGTACTCTTGAGGGAATCGAACCAAAATAATGATCATCCAATTGCTGACCCTTAGAGGGTTGATGTCCGAAGAGGGTTCTGCCGGTAATGATCAAATCGGGCCTAGATGCAGCCAAAGCTTTATCCACAAGAAAGTACTCTTGCTCCCAGCCTAGGGTTGCAATTACTTTGGTTATGTTTTTATCAAAATATTTACAGATTTCGGTCGCGGCATTGTCAAGAGATTGCAAGGATTTGAGTAAGGGGGTTTTATAATCCAAGGCTTCTCCGGTATAGGACACAAAAATGGTTGGAATACAAAGGGTTTTTCCAAGTATAAAGGCGGGTGAAGTGGGATCCCAAGCGGTATATCCCCTGGCCTCGAATGTATTTCTTATCCCACCACTTGGAAAACTGGAGGCGTCGGGTTCTTGTTGAACCAATTGACTTCCGTCGAAATTTTCCATGGGTTTTCCAGATAACTTAAGATCAAAAAAAGCATCGTGTTTTTCGGCAGTTCCTCCTGTCAAAGGTTGGAACCAATGGGTATAGTGGGTGGCTCCTTTGGTCAATGCCCAAGCCTTTAGTGCTACAGCAATTTGGTCGGCCAGTGGGCGACTGATTTCTGAGCCTTTGAAGATTGCTTTTTTTATCTGGTTGAATGCATCCTTATTTACATAATTTTCCAAAATGGTTTTGGAGAAGACATTGCGTCCAAAAAGGGCGGAATATTTTTCATCATTCTGAAATAAGCGGGCTTGTTTGTATAAAAGATTTTCTAAACTTTTTTTTCTCAGAGATTGCATGGGCCGTGTTTTGGGTTCTCAAACAAAGATAGTTCATAAATGAAAATTTTTAGAAAAGAGCCACCGAATTTTATTATTTTCAAAATATACCCTTAAAAAATTACCGTCTTCATAAAAATGTTTATAGTTTTTTAGAATTAACACCCTAAAAAGAGGAGGTATAATTGATAAATTTTACTTTTATGATATTGAAAACATAAAATTAATTTATATGAGTAAGTCTAAACTAGAATACATTTGGTTGGATGGGTACGAGCCAACAGCCAATCTTCGTAGCAAAACAAAAATTGTAAACGACTTTAACGGTAAGCTTGACGGCTGTCCACTTTGGTCGTTTGATGGTTCTTCAACCCGACAAGCAGAGGGAAATGCTTCTGACTGTCTTTTAAAGCCTGTAGCCTTGTATCCGGATCCGGATCGAAAAGACGGTTACTTGGTAATGACAGAAGTTCTCAATGCTGATGGGACACCACACGTGTCTAACGGAAGGGCAACCATTGATGATGATGATGATGATTTCTGGTTTGGGTTTGAGCAAGAATATTTCCTTTGGGATCCAGAAACTAATCTACCTCTGGGCTTCCCTAGAGATCAAACCCCGCAAGGACAGTTTTATTGCTCTGCAGGAGCAAAGAACGCTTTTGGTCGTGAAATGATCGAAGAACATCTTGAACAATGCCTCGAAGCAGGTATTAATGTGGAGGGGATCAATGCAGAGGTAGCCTCTGGCCAGTGGGAATACCAATGTTTTTCAAAAGGTGCTAAAGAAGCAGGAGATCAAATTTGGGTTTCTAGGTATTTGTTGGAGCGATTGGGTGAAAAATATGGATTGGCCATTAACTGGCATCCCAAACCCCTTGGAGCAACGGACTGGAACGGTTCTGGTATGCACGCCAACTTTTCCAATGAAACATTGAGAACCTGTGGCTCTAAAGAAATCTATGAAAAAATTTGTGAAGCCTTCCGCCCAGTAGTCGAAGAGCATATCAGTGTCTATGGTGCTGATAATGACCAACGCCTTACTGGTCAACATGAAACCCAATCCATTACCGAATTCAGTTATGGTGTTTCTGATCGCGGAGCTTCGATCAGAATTCCAATTATGACCGTTGAAAATGGCTGGAAAGGATGGTTAGAAGACAGAAGACCGGCTTCTAACGGCGATCCATACAAGATTGCCAGTAGAATTATCAAAACGGTTAAATCAGCTAAAATTTAAGAAACACTATATTTATATATCAGCTGATGTTTTTGATAAAAAAATCCCACCGAATGGTGGGATTTTTTTTATAAGAATAATGGAAAAATAAAGATGCCGTAAAGCACAAATAGAATCACTCCATCGATCCAACCCAAGCGTGACCCTTTAGGAAAAAACACCAAGGGGAGAATCAAAACGGAAATACCCAACATCCACCAAATATCATTACTCAACAAACCTGGATCTTCCAATGCAATTGGATGGATCATGGAGGTGACCCCCATTACAGCAAGAATATTAAAAATATTGGAACCGACTAAATTCCCCAAAGAGATGGCTTTTTCTTTGTTTATGATAGCAATAACCGAAGCAGATAGCTCTGGGATACTGGTTCCGACAGAAACAATGGAAACACTAATGATTCTCTCACTCACCCCAAGATTCTGTGCCAAACTCGCTGCTCCCTTGATCAAAGTTTCAGAACCCAGCCACAAAGAAAATCCACCCAGTAATAGATAGCTCAGGGTCTTGTATGTCTCGAGTACCTCATCCTCCTCAGGAGCCTCATCCAATACCGCTTGCTTTTGGAACTTGATTAAATAAACAATAAAGACCATTAGTAAGACAAACATGATTAAACCCTCATAGGCCATCAAAATTTTGTCAGTGGCAATAAAAAAATAAAAAATCAGAGACGCCAAAATCATCATTGGCCAATCCGTTTTATAAAAACTTGAGGTTACATCAATAGGAGAGATCATGATGGTGATGGCCAAAACCAAACCGAGGTTGGCGATGTTTGAACCCACCACATTTCCTATGGCCAAATCAGGGTGGCCACTTATGGCAGATTGGATACTGACGATCAATTCGGGTGCCGAGGTTGCAAAAGAAACAACGGTCATACCAATTACGATCTTGGGAATTGAAAAACGGAGGGACAGTGCCACTGCAGCACGCATCAACCAATCACCACCTTTAATCAACAAAAAAATTCCAACTGCAACAGCTATAAAAGCCATAAAATAAGTTTACACAAAGATAGTGTATCGCATTTAAAGAAAATTCTATTAGAAAAAATACCTGTTAATTGAGTATTTAAAAGTTAAAAGCGTAAACCAGAGGCTTATCTTTTTCTATATCCAATTCATAAATTTCGTCACGATATAGGAAAGTGGCTGTTCGATCTTTGGGAGAATGGATGGTGATTTGCTGCAAAACTCCCTCGTCCCATTCCATATCTACAGTTAAGGCACCTCTTGTTGTCAATCCTTTCACCTTGCCAGTTTTCCAAGCTTTGGGTAATGCGGGTAATAATCGAATACCGTTGCTTTCGTGTGATTGAAGTAGCATTTCGACAACCCCCGAGGTAAATCCGAAATTTCCATCGATCTGAAAGGGAGGGTGTCCGTCGAAAAGATTGTCGTACATGGATTTCTGGAACAACCGTTGGATGTGCTCATGCGCCATCTCACCATCATGTAATCTGGCGGAGCAATTGATCAGCCAAGCCCTACTCCAACCAGTGCCTGCTCCTCCATTGTCTAATCGGTAGTCCAAAGTTTTTCTTACGGCTTGGAAGAGTTCGGGATTTTGATCTTTGGAAATTTGGTCTCCAGGATGGAATCCATACAAGTGCGACATATGCCTATGACCGGGTTCCGGCTCCTTATATTCCCTGTCCCATTCGAGTATTCTTCCATCTTTGCCCAACACAAAACCGGGTCGAAGTCTAAAAAATTGCGCTGTTATTTTTTTGGTTAAATCGTTATTGACCCCTAAAATTTCGCTTGCTTTAAGGTAATTATTAAAAACTTCATGGATCACTTGCTGATCCATTGCACTTCCTCTACACAGTGCAACAGATTCGCCTTTTTCGTTGATGTATCTGTTTTCGGGTGATGAGGAGGGTACCGAGATGAGGGTTTGATCCCTCGGGTCTTCCACCAACCAGTCCGAATAAAAAAGCGCTACCTGTTCCATTGCGGGATAGGCCCTTTCCCTAAGAAATTTTTCATCTTGGGTAAATTGATAGTGATACCAATAATGTTGCATCATCCATCCGCCTGCACCAAAAGAGACCCCCCAATAGGCTGTTGCAGCTCTCAACCAAGTAGGCGCCCATAGATCAGTGGCGTGGGGAAATATGCTTCCCCTCATTCCGTAGTTCTTCTGAGCCGTGACCTTACCGCTTTCCACCAATCGATCCAGATAGTCGAACAAAGGTTCATTCAATTCGTGAAGGCCCGTAAGATTGGCCAACCAATAGTTCATCTGTAAATTGATGTTGAGGTGGTAGTCGGCATTCCATGGGGCATTGATGTGCGGATTCCACAGACCTTGAAGATTGGCAGGTAGCGTCCCAGGCCGTGAGGATCCGATAAGTAAATACCTACCGTAGTCGAATAAAATTTGACTGAGCCCAGGGTCAACCGCTCCTGCTTTGATGCGATCCAACCTTTGGTCTATAGGGAGTAAGGATAATTCGGGATTTGCATTGAGATCAAGTTGGGTTCGGTTAAACAATGATTGATGGTCTTTGATGTGTTCCGCTTCCATTTGAGCGACACTAATTTTTTGGATCTTTTGTAGTTGCCTTTCGTTTTTTTTAGCAAAATCGGGGGTATAGTAATCTGAATTACTGGCGATAAAAAGCCTGAGTTCTTTTACTCCTGAGACGACCAAGCCCCCATCAGCAGGCATGACCTCCCCTCCAGTATTTTGGGACAACAGTTGTGTTTCAAATTTAATCCCGGATAAGATCGGTGCTGGTTCAGATTTGAATTTTCCAGCCCGCTGGGTCACCTCTCCTTGCATGATAATTTGTTGATCATAGCTCGAAACACTTACGGTATTTTCTCCCTCATCCAAAGGACGATCCAACTTAATTTTTCCATTGAGACCCTTGGGGTGATTTGAACTGAGGCTAATCACCATGATTTGGTGGGGGTGGGAAACAAAAACCTTTTGTTCCACATCATAACCCTCGGTCTTATATTGGGTATAGGAGATAGCAGTGCTCAGGTCCAATGAACGTTTATAATCAGAAATATCTTGATGTTCCCAGTTTAAATACAGGTCTCCAAGGGTTTGATGCGATCGGGTAATGGACTTGTTGGAAAAATAATGAACCATGAGGGAATCGGCAGATTTGGCATCTCCCCGCATAATAATTTTACGAATTTCTTTTAACTCTTCTGGTCCACCGGGTGGGTGTTCCCACTGAAGATCATCAGGCCAAAGCGAATCATCGTTTAATTGAATGCGTTCATGGATGGGGTCTCCGAAGACCATAACCCCAAGCCTTCCGTTACCGAGGGGCAAGGCCTCTTCCCATTCTGTTGCCGCTTCATCATACCAAAGGGTTTTGTAGGGCTTGCTTTTATTAGGGTTCTCACATCCGATTATCGATAATAATAAAATCAGAATAAGAGAATTTTTGATCCATTGATAAAACATGAAAATTCATTTTAGGTTTAAATTACAAAGTAGTATAAATAACCAGACCATACAAAACTACTTGTAAACTTTAAGATTATGTTCAAGGTTTAATTTACATAGAAATCGGATGGGGTAGACATAAAAAAACAAAAAAAGTTTCAACATCCTTCAAAATACACAGACTAAATATTTTTTAAAAAAAGTATATTTGCAGGGCGATACCTGTAAGTCATTATGGCTTGGTTTGTCGGTGAGGTTTATTTTTTAACCAAAAAAAACGCCTCAACTTATTGCAATGGAATTTAGGGCCTCGTAGCATAACTGAATAGTGCACTTGATTACGGCTCAAGAGGTTGCAGGTTTGAATCCTGCCGAGGTCACTCTTTTAATAAGGGATTACAAACATGTAGTCCCTTTTTTGTTTGACCACTTGCACCCTATTTGTATACCACTTTTACAAAATAATATCCTCAAATCAAATATGATTACTTTATGGGTGAACATAATCATACGTAACTAAGCAAACTGAGGGTGATTTGCTTTAGTTAATCCAATTTACTAAAATATTTGGTTTGAAAAAAACCCTCCGCTTGGGAGGGTGGCAATTCATTTTTTTGCGCTTTTAATTTCTTCTAAAATTAAATTTAGAGTTTCCGTTTGTTTTTTCAACTGAGACAAAACATCTCGGTCGGTTTGTTTCTGCTCAATCGTTCTGGTTTTATTAAAATATTTCATAAAAAATAAATTGTGCTAAAAGTAATTGCAACAGAATTATGAAAGTGGATAAAATAACATAAATCCTTCGCAATTAATAATTTAGCGTTAAACTTATGTAACGATTTTTACGGATGCGTTCTCTCCACCCGCGACTATATTATAATCCCAGTCCACACGGGAATATTTAAAATTAAATAATTAGTTCCAATTTCCCAAACTTTTAGGATGTGATGTGGCCTAAAAAGATTATTTAATAATCAAAGTCAAAAAAACACCAGTCCTATTAAACAATAATAACCATTAGGCTCAATTTACAAAGTCTTAATAGTCTATTTAATGTATGTGTTTTGGTGGAGAATTAAAAACAGGAAGGTTACATGTGCCGCAGACCCTTCGCTTGGGGCTAAGGACAGCGACACACCTTAATTTGTGTCTGTATCCCGCACAATAATCATTTTCATTATATAAATACCTACTTAAATTGAATTTTCTTGATGATGAACTTACTGAATCAGGAATAAGTGTAAGTGTTAAAAAATCCTAAATTCATTAATTATTGTGTGTGTGTGGGGGAGGGGTTGGGAATAAAATTGATCCATCATTCAAGTCTTCATCTATGGAAATTGATTATATAGGGGTATTTCAATAAACTTTTTTTAGCATTTTTTTTTAAGCTATTTGTTTTTTTATTGGTAATGCCTTAAATACATTAGCCTCAATAACTTTATAGGCCATCGTATTTAAACTATTTAATGAAGATGTCGATACCATTGGTATCTGGGTGTCAATGTTTGGAGTATTTGGAGTTGGGTCCTGCCTTATCGTAATACCTTCTATTAGTTGGATCTCAAAAATTTGGGGGAGGGAAAGAATACAATTCTCCCCAATATTAGGACAGAAAATTAAGTTAGACTTTTAGCCTTAAATTCACTGTAAAATGGGCATAAGAAAGTTTACATCGGAGTTCAGATCAGGGTCGGACTTGAGGTATTTTCGGAAAGTAACACTATTCAGGAACTGGGCAGGAAGTACTGACTCTACCCGACCCAGATTACCCAATGGAAGTGCCGGTTTTTAAAGAAGATCTGTCCTATAAATGGAGGGAATTATAGTTACATTATGGTTTAACAACTTGAATCCATTATAAAACACTAAATTTGTACGTCCTTAAAATTGAGAGGTTTTTATAATTCACCCATCATCTTTCCGTTTTCTGTTCAGACAAGAACAATATTTTAAGTTATTGTAACAAATTAATATTAATACTATGGTATCAATTTTACCATCATATGAGAGAAAATAAAATAAAAAGCTATTCCCCAAGAAAAAAAAACAAGAAAAAAAGGGATTTAGATGGAGAGTCAAATTCCCAAAAAAAGAAGAGCTTTTCAGCGAATAAAAGCAAATCTTCAGATCACGATAGGGACAAAAACACAAGATCCTACCAGAAAAAAAAGGCTACAGAAAAATTCAAAAAAGGAGACACCGATTTCAAAAAAAGAGGTGGAAAAAAATTTAAAAAATCAGATCTAGATCCAAATATGATGGTCAACAAAACCATCAAATTGATTGGAGGAAAGGCGGAAGTTCAAACCCGAACCTTTGAGGAATTGGTCCTTGACCCCCAGCTACAGTTAAGAATCAAACACAAAGGTTTTGAAAAGACTACTGAAATTCAGGACAAGACTTTTGAAATCGTATCAGAAGGTAAAAATGTAATCGGGATTGCCAATACAGGTACAGGAAAAACAGGGGCTTTTTTGATTCCCATTATCAACAATTTACTGCAAAATAAAAATAAAAATAAAACTATTGTATTGGTTCCAACACGGGAATTGGCTCAACAGGTAGAACAAGAATTCAAGAGTCTCAGTAAAGGACTTAAAATTTTTAGTAGTTGTTTTATCGGAGGTACGAGTATCAATAAAGACATCGATAAACTCAAGCGGTTGAATCATGTAATCATAGGAACACCTGGACGAATCAATGATATGATTAATCGAAGAGCATTAAGATTAAATGAATTCACCAAAGTGGTTCTAGATGAATTTGACACCATGTTGGATATGGGTTTTATAAATGAGGTTAAAAAAATTATTGAGCAATTGCACAATAGGAATCAAACCATTCTATTTTCTGCAACAGAAAATCCAAAACAACAAAATATCATTGACAATCTTATTCAGGGATATGAAAAGGTCAGGGTATCAGAAGGAAAAGCCAACACAGATAATATTTATCAGGAGGTCATCAAAACCAAAGACGATATTGAAAAGAATCAAATGTTAGTAGATCTGCTGAGAAAAGAAGAGTTCAAAAAAGTGCTTATTTTTTCTGAGACCAAAAGACAAGTCTCCAAGCTTTGTCGTATTCTCAAAAAGTTCGATATCAATGTGGATGAAATTCACGGTGACAAATCTCAACAATACCGTTCGAAAGCGATTCAAAAATTCAAATCGGGAAACATTAATGTTATGGTTGCGACAGATGTGGCTTCCAGAGGAATCGATATAGACAACATTAGTCATGTGATCAACTACAGGGTTCCAAGCTCCAAGGAAAGTTACATTCATAGGATTGGACGAACAGGCAGAGCCGGAAAAGAAGGTTATGCCATTACATTTCTATAAATGAACAATCGCAATAAACTATAATTAAAGACCATTTCCGTCTTTGTAGTCAAACGTATTCCATTTTATCAGTCGGCAAGGCAAATGCTAGTAGAAGTCGTAAAAAGGCTTTAAGGGTCGGCTGAATACCTATTTAAATTGGAGATTGTCGATGCACAATCGCTTTTTGTTTTTTCTCAATTTTCAAACCCATTTGGGATACCCGATCCTATACCAACTTTTTTTCAGTTGATATCAATTTTCTCTGATCCGGGGTCGTCCACTTCAATTGACCCAGCCCAAACACACATGGTTTTACTGGTTTCGATCAAGGCGGGGTTACTTCCAATCTTTGTTTTTGTCGCGACAGGATTCCATGGCATTACAGGAACAGGAATACAGGAAGAAGGAACAAAAACAGGAACCGGACCAGCCATTTTCCAATTCATGGGATTGGCTGGAGATTTACATTGTCCAAATGCAGGGATATTGACAAAAAGGAGGACTTCAGTTTCGCTCCATTACAGACGCATTTTGGCATAGTTACTAACTATATTTATAAATGTTTGAAGGAAGCTCAATACTTACTAAGTCTGACTAAAAATGCCGAAGCCAAGCACACAAATGAAAATGATTGGAACAACAATGAAAATCATTTAATTTTCTCATCATTTTAAATTTAATACAATGGAAGGTCTGAAGTCGGAATCAATTGTGCACTCAAATCTAAATCGGGAAATGCTGTGTCAAGAGGAAACATTGGACGTTTGATTCTTTTGTAATTGAGTCGCTCCAAATTTTGATCAACACCACCAGGGGTCAAGGCCATGTTCCAACCCCCTCTGATATTATAGAGCTCCGGAACCAAATAACCTATTTTAACCACCAGTATATCCGTTTCCTTAGGATTTAAATCAAGCTGGGTGAAATCTCTTTCATAGTGATAAGGTTTTCTCTTTTGGGTAACGATGACCTTAACACTTCCAACTTGAACGACGACCTCGATTGCTGCATGTTCATCCCCTTTTCGGATGGCCAACACCTTCCCTTCCAATTCAATAGGTCCAGCATATCGATCATCAACCATCGCTCCTACCAAGCCAGAGACATTTGATCCCACTCCTGCCTCAATAGCATTGGCAATCAAGTCAGGTCCCGGAATAGAGGCATAGATAAGTTCGGGACCATTTTCATTTTGAAATTCAGCAAGACTGAGAATTTCCCTTAATGTCCATGTCACATCACCAGCACCTCCAGCGGTAGGGTTGTCCCCCATATCGCTAATAATATAAGGTTTTTCTTTGCTTTCTAAAGCCAAAGTAATACTTTCATCAAAACCAGTAGTGGGCGCTACGAATACAAATCGATCTCTCACCTCCCAAAAGTATGCTGCAAGTAGCTCAGCCCCCTCCACTACTTCCTTTTTATCATCCCCCGTTACCATCACTACCCCATGATTTCTGGGTTCATCAGCCCAAGGGTATCCCATCCAAATGGCGGCATCCAAAACCCCCTTCTGTGATTCCACCTCTGGAACTTTGGCATACAGACTTTTTCCTGGTTCAATACGTGTGCTGGTTTTTTCACCGGGTAATAGAATGGGGACTGCAACCCATGCCTTATAGGATGGTTTTCCCAGACCGTTTTCAAGTCGGTTCAATAAATTTTCCAATGCTCTTTGTTTGGAGATCAAGGCATCCTCGTGGGGAGCCATTCGATAACAGGTAATCAAGTCGGACTGATGTGCCAATCGCTTAGAGACATTACCATGTAAATCCATAGAGGTGGAAATCAATGTTTCTTTCCCTACAATTTTTCTGATTCGAGAGATCATATCCCCCTCAGGATCGTCCAAACCTATCACACTCATTGCACCGTGAATGTCAAAAAAAAGACCATCGTAAGGAAGGTTTTTTTTCAATTCGGATAACATTTTTTCCATCAAAGATTCATAGGCCTCACGTGTTACAATCCCACCAGGTAAGGACTTGCCTCTCAAAGCAGGAAACCATTGGGCTCTGACTCTATTCTTATGATCAACAGATAAAAAAGGATAGTTGTTTAAGATCTCCGACCCGATCTGTGCATGGAAAGCTTCTTCTTTAGTTTGTGCTGGCGAGAAAGTGCTCGACTCGATCCCCAAACCAGCAATGGCTATTCTTGGTAAAACAGGGTCCGAAGGATGGCAAGCAAGGAAAAGCAAAATGATAACTATGACAAATGATATTTTATTTTTCATATGAATTGGAGTGCTTTTATCACAAGAAATGTGTTTCAATTTAAATAAATTTAATTGAAATTTAATTCACGTAGAAATTTGATTTTTAGCGATTGAATGTTGCTGTGTCAGTAAAAAAAAGAAAAGGGTTATTTAACGGCATTTCTTTTTCTTTCATTTTCGTCTAAGAAAACCTTTCTCAGTCTCA
>Ga0181553_10000336_pt1 | contig 40320 bp, 37 predicted proteins | sample 011ome_17_FD_133753 | JGI IMG/M metagenome (GOLD analysis project Ga0181553, IMG submission 133753) | Coastal salt marsh microbial communities from the Groves Creek Marsh, Skidaway Island, Georgia - 011502XT metaG (megahit assembly) | ecosystem: Environmental > Aquatic > Marine > Intertidal...
ATAAGTTTTTGTCTTTGAAATGCTACTGAATGTCTTTTAAAATTAAGATTCATTAATGAGATAAAATCAAATTTATCATCATCATCTTCCCAATTTGAATAATATGGCAATAACTTGTTATATCTTTTTTTATTCAAATATTTAAAATTAAATAGTTCTAAAAAATAATCTAATTTTGAACAATTAACATAATCAAAAAAAAAAGATGATCCTATATTCCACCCGAGTAACAATTTTGAGATATATTTTTTATTTAACGGCTCTTGATCATATTTGACAGCGTCAGTCAGATTATATTTTCTAGTATAATGATCAGTATAAAATCTTCCTCCCCTAAGTTCTTTCATATAAATTGTTTTATCAATATAAAATTGTTTTTTAATATACCTTTTAACATATGGAAGTACTTCAAATTGTGTTGTTCCAGCACTATCTCTCATGTCAAACCAATACAAATTTTTATTTTTTGAATAAATTTTTTTTAAATAACTTAAACTTATTCTTTGGTTATCTTTTGGTATAGATTTTGAATTCAAAAACAAGAAATCTGCCTCATAAAATTTTTGACTAATAGATGAATAAAATTTTACCTCAATTCCAAGATCTTTTATTTCATTTTGAAGTAAAAAAAACCAATTCCAAAAATGATAATATAGCCCTAAATTACTTTTTTCTGGTGTTAGGATATTAATTTTATATTTCACAATAACATTATATTTATAAATAATTTTATAATCTTAATTTTTAGCACTTACAAAAAACATCATCATTAGAAATCTTATTTAATTATTTTTCAAGTTATTTTTAATATTAACAAAAAAGTAATAATTAATTTTAGATATCAAACTATTTTTATCTTCATCTTAACATTATTTTTTAAGACATAGAGCCAAACTAGTTTTATTTGATCCTAGCTTTGTTTTCCAAGGCAAACTACCTAGTGGAAGAATTTTTATATCACTCTCTTTAATCAATCTTTCAGTAGCTAAATACGGTCCTTGGAGAACATAATTATTTGGCCATAAAGGTTTTCCATTTGGAAAATAGTCATGAAGTAAAATTACTCCGTCTTTTTTAAGTTTTTTCAAAGCCTTAGGAATTTCTTGGTATACTGTTTCTGGTAAATGACCACCATCTAAAAAAATGAAATCAAAACTATCTGAAGTTTTTTCAAGATAATCTATAGAATTTTCAGTAATAAAATCTACTAAAAATGGGCTTTCCAATTCTTGAGTCATCTCGATTGGTGACTTTGTCATACCGTATTCAAGCCATGGTTTTTTTAATATTGAATTTACGTCTCTAATATCAACTGTTTTCAAGATTGGTTTTGTGTCTTCTTCCTTTTGATTATAATTTAATGCAGAAGCAATATTTATTGTTGAGGCACCGATATGTGTCCCTATTTCCAATATCGATTTTGGCTTAAGATAGCAAATTAAAAAAAATATTGCTTTTTGATCTCCTGAGTTCACGCCTGCCTTAACATCAGAAATATCAAATGATCTCAATTTATCTTGCCAATGATTCCATAAATTCAAAATACCTTCGTTATTAAAAATTTTTATTAAATCGATACTTTCATATGAAAATAAATTTTTTGTATCACACTCTAATTTTTTTAATGAATAAAATTTTCTTAATCTTATTTTATTTATAATTTTCACTAAAATACTTAATAGAAAATTAGGTAGAAATTTCTTAATGACATTTTTGAAATTCATAATTTTAACTTTATATTTATTTCTTTTATCAGTTCGCTAATATAGGTAAATTAGTATTCAAGCTTTTTTCTAAAACTCTTATTTAACTAATATTTGTATTATGGATATTTTATTTAATTTCTCAAATTATTATAAAATTTATTTTTACCTTAATAAGCTAAATATAAAACAGACTTATCAATTTTTTTAAATATTGAAAAGTTAATTTTTTTTATAAACTTTAATCCATATTTCATTATAAGAATTAATCATTTGCTTAATACTAAATTTTTCTTTAATTCTAACTCTTGCATTATTACATCTTTTGCGCCAATTTTTTGTTCCTACTTCATTTAAAGCTAACTCTATTGTTTTAGCTAACTTAATTGGTTTTTTAGGCGGCACTATCCAGCCAGTCATTCCAACAATTTCGTTAGAGTCTCCGACATTAGTTACAATACAAGGAGTTTTATGTCCCATTGCTTCTGCAACAACATTTGGAAATCCTTCAGATAAACTGCTTTGAACATGAATATCTAAACTATTCATCACTTTAGATATATTATTCGTTGGTCCTAATAATCTAACATATTTATTTAATCTTAATTTTTTTATTTCATTAATTAAAATTTTGCTTTTATTGACATTAGTTCCAACTAGTAAACATAGAAATTCTACTCCCTTTAATCTATTTAACGAGAGTGCGTAGAGAAGATTTAGATGATCTTTCAATGGGTCATAACGAGCAACATAACCAATTAATGGTATACTTTTTCTTAAATTTATTTTTTTTTTAAATTTAATTTTTTGATTTTTATCAATTTTAAAGGATGATAAATCATATCCATTAGGAATAAATTTTAATTTTTTTTTATCATATCCTATATCTTCATAAATTTTTTTAGCTTTTTTTGAGACAATTATAATTAATTTAGGCAATACGTAAGACATTTTTGCTAATATTTTAATAATCAAAATAGTTGTCAATTTTGCTTTTCCAATTTCGATCTTTGAATAGCGAACATTCCAAACAACATTCTTAATGTTAGCTAATCGTGCAGCAATACTTCCTATTAAATCAGCATGTACAAGCCAGGTTTGTGCAATATCAGGTTTTAAAGATCGAAGGAGTTTAATCAGAAAAAAAAATTTGTGAATTGAAAAAAAATTTGCATTTAAGCAATAAACTTTAATTCCTAATTTTTTTAACAATGAAAAATATTTTCCATTCTTTTTGAATGAAATAACAATATGTTTATTTTTAATATCATATTTGCAAACTTTATATAATGTATGCTCCGCCCCACCATCTCCCAAACCATTGATTATATGTACAATCCTCATTTAATTTTTATTTAAATTCATAAATTGTCTATATCATTTCATTAATTTTTTATTATTTATAAATACAAAATTAGGTATCAATGGAGCGGCTAGTAATATCATTTCAATTACAAACTTTGATCTATGTCTTATGCCTGAGCCAAAATTTCCAACTCCCAATCCAAATACAATAAAATAAGATAACAATATTAATAAAATAACTTTCATAGCAGGATCTTCCCAAATTTCTTTTCTATTACAAAATATTAAATAAGTTAAAATTATATATAAAAAACTATCGACTAATCCTATCATATGAGATAGTTTTTTAATTTCCCATGGAAATGGGCTAAAAAGAAAATAAACAGCTTTGATAGGAATTTTATAAATAAATTCAATATTAGAGTTTACTTTTGTCCACTCAGGATAACTGGCATCTCCCTTAATTTTTAAATTGGTTACTTCTTTTAAGAAATTTAAATCAATATTATTAAAAGTTTCAAGATACGGGATAGAAACTTTATTTGTAAAATATAATGATAAAATACTTGAAAAAATAATAATAATTATCAATGTTTTTGGATTAATACGTCCTGATAAAAGTAATTTTAATGTGTTTTTCAAACTAATTGAAATAACAATAATTAAAAATATTATAAGTCCTATAGCTGAGGCCCCATGAAAAACACTTGCCCCAATAAAACCAAAAAATACTATCAAAATTGATTTGAATTCACTGTCTCTAAACCATTTAACTATTCCATAAATTGCTAATAATAAGAAAAAAGTAATATAAACTTCTCTCATTGTTAGAACTGAGTATGATACCAGTGTAGGAAATAAAGCTATTGTCCAGCCAACTTTTATTGCAATTTTTTCATTCCATAATTTTTTTGCAATCAACCAACCTAAAAAAACAGATCCAATACCAAAAAGTATAGATAATGATTGTGCCAATAAAGCACTTCTTCCAAGTAAAGAATAAGGGATAGCAATCATGAAACTAATAAAATAAGCACCAGGTCCTCCATCTGATGTTATGTAACTACTATAAATATTCTCAAAACCATCTTGAGAGAATTTCCATGCTAGCCACTCAAAACTCTTTGCATCCATATCACCATCAGGTAGATAAAATAAATGATTATTAATTAACAAAAATAAAAAACGTATAATTAAGGCTGCAAAAAGTATTCTGGATATAGCTGGAAATCTAAATGTTATTAATATCGTTATTAGAGTTACTAAGGTAATTGAAATTAGACCAATTATATCGAACATTTTATTATTAAATATTTATTTTCATTAATTTATTTTAACTAAAAATTTATATATATTCTAAATTATAAATTATTATATCAAAACTTAAACTTCATTAGCTCAAATAAATATCCAAAAAATCAGTCATTATTCCTTTTTAATAATTAATTTTCAATTTAAGATAAAAATTATTTTTTAAAAAGTAAAATATATTTTTCTAAAGTTTACTAATTTATTTATCAGATTTTTAAATTTTAAATTGATTTAAAATTTAAAAGTTGTGTTTATAATTCAGATAAAATAATAATATTGAAAAAATATAATGAAAATTAAAAATAATATAGTAGAAATTTTTATTTTAGCTACTACCTCAATACTTCTCATTTATTCCTCTGATCCAGTTATGTATAATGACTCCTCTAGATATTTAGAGGGAAGTTTGAAAGATCCACCATTATATTCTGTTGTAATCTTGATTATGCAATCAATATTCAAAACTTTAAATTCTGTTGTTGTATTACAAACTTTTATTATGAGTATTGGTATTATTTTTTTCACAAATACTCTGTCGGTACTTTTTAAATTAAATACCTTAAAAAAATCAATTATTGCAATATTTTTATATTTACCTACCCTAAAATTTTATAATCACTTATTAACTGAGCCTTTAAGCAACGCTTTTTCTCTTTTGCTAGTTAGTTATGTGATCAAATTAATTTGTGACTTTAATATTAGAAATCTAATTTGGAGTGCAATTTTTGTGATCACATTACTATTAATGAGAAATCAATTTATATTATTATACCCACTCATATTATTGCTCTATTTATTCTTATTTTTTATTTATTATAAAAAGAATACTTTTGTCTTATTAGCAATAAGTTTTCTAGCTATTTTCTTAGTTCATAATTCTTTATCAACTTTAAATAAATATATAAAACAAGAGTCATTTCAAAATAAAACTTTATTAAGTAGTGACACGGGAGTATTTAATTTCTTATATATTGACTCTATATATATCTCCTCAATTAATGATGCGGAATTATTTGAAAATCCATACATTCGAAAAACACTTACTGAGATATTTGAAGATATAAATAATAATAAAGCTTTAATGGAATATTATGATGGCAGAGGTCATTTTAGTAAAAGTTACCAAATTATAAGAGATAAATCTCCAGCACATCTTAAGATTTTAGCTGATAAAGAAAATACTAGTATAATTGAACTTAAAAAAAATATTTCTATCAAGCTAATTAAAGCAAATTGGAAAAATTATATGAAACATATATTTAAAAAATTTTATGATTCGTCCTGGCTTTTTGTGTTTGTGCCATTTTTTATGTTAATGGCAAGTTTTATTAACTTTTTAAAATATAAATCACATTTCTCATTAATTGTAATTTTTTTATCATCATTTTCACTTTCTAACCATTCTGTAATTTATTTATTTGGTCGCGTTCAACCTAGATATTTTATATATAGTGATTTTATTCTTTTAGTATTTATTTTTGTATCATTTAGCGTTTTAATAATAAAAAACCAAAAAATGAATAATAAAAATTAACCAATTAAAAGTTTAATTTACTTTTTTAAAATAATATGAGTTAAAACACTTATCAATTAAATCAAAATTATTATTTTTTAAGTTTGAAAAAATAAAACTAATTTTTTTAGGTTTAAACATGTTGTTATGAAGTTCAAAAATAATATATTTTATATTTTTTATTTTATTTAAGTTGGTTAAGAAATATTCTTCAACACCCTCACCATCAATGACTAATGTGTTAAATTTCTTAAAATTTTTAATTCTATTCATATGAAGGTTATCAACTCTTTCTAATTTACCATTAGTGTCATATTGTGTCGTAGACAAGAAGCTATTTCCAACAAAATATTCTGAAGTTTTTTTATTATTTTTAAGAACTAAATTATTATTATATAATTTAAATTTACATTTATTATTAATTAAATTTTTTTTTAAATTTTTAATTATTATCTTGTTAATTTCAAATACTAATAATTTATTTCCAGATTTATGAAATGCCAATGTTGGAATAAAACCTAATCCGCCGCCAATAATAATACATTTATTTTTTCCTGTAATATGTTTTTCAACTAATTTCCTATCATTATATTCGTATGTTTTAAAAAAAAAAGAAGAGTGAGAAGCTAATGAAATATTTTTAATATTTAATGAAAATTTAAAATTTTTATAATAAAAATCTTTAATTAAAAATTTATGTATCAAACCAAAAAAAAAATTTTTATGGACAAGATAATAAGCTGGAAAAATTACTAATTTTGTGAAATTATTAAATACTTTCATTATCTTGATATTTTTTTTTATTTTTAACTATTCATTTAATTAATAGTTTGTTAGTAAATAGTTTTAAAGTGAAAACTTATCAATTAAAATATTTACTTATTAATATTAAAAATAAATCATTTAAAATATTTGAACAACCCAAACTTTTTAGATTATATTTTAATGAATATTTTAAAAATATTTTTTTTAATTCAAATATAAATTACTATATTCTTTCATATCCAAAAAGTGGGAGAACTTGGTTATTTAAAATTTTAAGTCTTTACTCATTTAAACTAAATAATGATAATTTTATTAAAAACAGAAAGTTAGTAAATTTTGATAATAAATATATAAAATTTATACATGATTGTAGTGATCCAAACCCATATCCAGTTAAAACTACAGAGTTTAAAAATAAAGATCTAGTTAATAAAAAAAAAATAATACTCTTGAGAGATCCACGAGAAATTATTATTTCATTTTGGTATCAGATGAAATTTAGGGAAAAAACATATAACAAAAATATAAGTGAATTTATTGATGATGAATATTTTGGAATTGAAAAATTAATATCTTTTTATAATTCAATAAACCAAGTACTACTAAATAACTTTAAAATAATTACTTATAATCATTTAGTAAGTAATACTTTTGAAGAAATAAAAAAAATAGTTGATTTTTTTAACTTAGAAATTAATGAAAATTTAATTAAAAATTGTATTGAAGACTGCTCATTTAACAACCTTCAAAAAGAAGAGATGAAAATGTTAAAAAGCACAGATAAAAGATCTATGAAATTTCGCAGCGGCGTTTCCGGTAATTTTAATTATGAATTAAATAATCAAGATATTGAAAAAATAAATAATAAAATAAAAAATAAACTAAACAATAATTTCAAAAAAATATTAAATTTAGAAAATATTTAAAAAAATTATTTATTAAAATAAAAACTATTTAATATAATATGATCTCGTATTTCACTAAATGAACTTATTCAAAAACTATTTTTATTTTTTAAAGTTATCGTTAATATCGTTAACTTTATCTCTTTTATTATTAAATATAACTATATATTTTTATGATATAAAAAAAGCAGTAATTATAACATTAATTTTAATGTTTTTTTTTAATTTTTATAATTTAAAAAAATACTATAAATTTAATAACAGTAAGACATTCTTTATATATTCAATATTTACAAGAGCAATCTCAAGAGTAGTAGAATATTATCTTTTTTTCTTTATTTTGAATTTAATAGATATACACAATGCAAGCTGGCTCATCACAATTTTTTTTACACATTTTTTAAAGTTTTTCTTTGTTGAGATTTATAAAAATTTGATAAAAAATATGATCTAGCCAATCTTAAATAGATTTATATTATGTTTAATGTTAAGATTGATTGTGAAATCAAAAATTAGTCTAATTATTCCTGTTTTTAACGAGTCAAATGAGATAGAAAATTTTTTTAATGAACTCAAAAATTGTAATTTCGATCAAGTTAATGAAATAATTTTTGTTGACGACTGTTCAACTGATAATTCATTAAGTTTACTTGAAAAAAAAATCAATGAATTTAAAAATTTAGAATTAAAAATTAATTTTTTAATAATAAAAGGTTTAAAAAATAGAGGTTATGGTTTTTCAATTAAAAAAGGAGTTGATAACTCCAATAACGACATAATAGCAATTATTGATTTAGATCTAACTTATAAAATTGAAGATTTAAATATTTTAGCAAATATGTTTATTGATGAAAATAAACATAGATATGACTTAATTGCTGGTCAAAGAAAAATTAATACTACAAATACTTCAAGAATAAAAGTAATTGGGAAGGCTATAATTAATGCTGTTACCAATTTTTGTTTTGATGAAAATATTGTCGACTATAACTCTGGATTAAGAATTTTTAAAAAAGATAAATTTTTAAAACATAGACATATAATGTCAGATAGGTTTTCTCTAACTACTTCAATGACTATTGCCTTTTTGAATGAAAATTATGATATAAAATTTCAACAAATTAAATATGAAAAAAGATCAGGAGATTCAAAGTTAAAATTTAAAGACTCTTTTAGATTTTTATATACAATATTTTCTTTATTATTCTATTATAAGCCTTTTAAAGTAATAATACCTCTGATTTTACCATTATTTATTGCATTTATAGTTTTTTTAGTAAAAGATATTTATTCTGGAAACATCACAGACAAAACTGTCTTGCTTTTTAATTTCAACTTTTTATCAATTATATTAATTTTTATAATTGATAGGATTAATAAATTAAAATAATTATATTAAACCTAAATCTGACAAATTCTTATTATTACTCATCTTTGCAGAAGTTAATTTAATGAATTTATTAAATTTTCATATTTTTTAGAAACTTGTTTTGTTTGATTTTTCTCTATTGATTTTTTTAAATCTGAAATATCAAATTTATTTAAAAGTAAAATTGATAATTTTTTTTTTAAATCATTAACATCATGATGTTTTACTAGATAACCATTTAAACCATCTTTTATAATTTCTTTTGGTCCACTTGGGCAGTCAAATGCAACAACTGGTGTATTCATGGCAATAGACTCTATCAAGACATTTGGATATCCTTCATAAAGAGATGTTAGAATAGTTCCTTTTGAATATAAATAGTATGGAATAATATCTTTTTGAAAACCTTCAAAATCAACCCTATGTTCTACACAATAATTAATTGCTTTTTGCTTTAACTCGTTTTCTAAACTTCCTTGACCAATAATTTTCAAACGTAAATCTTGAAATGAGTCTTTAATTCCAGCAAAAGCTTCAATCGCATAATGAAACGCTTTTTGTTTTTCAAGACGCCCAACACATAATAAATAATTTTCTTTTTTAATTTGAGCCAAATCATTTTTGCTAGAATAATTTTCTATATGAATTGGTATTGGATTATAAATAACACTAGAATTTTCAGAAAGTTCCGGATAGATCGAAATTAAATCATTTTGCATTGCATTACATTGGTTTATTACATGATCTATCTTATGGTAAAAAAGTTTTATTAAAGGTAGTACTATACATCTGGTCCAAAGACCTTGTTCTTTAAATTGCTTTATTTTTATAGAAAACGTGTTGATATTTCTTGAAATAATTTTCAACTTAAATCTAAAGATTGCGCGCAACATAACAATCATTACTGATAATTCATAATTAAAGACTAATATTGTTTTAGGTTTATTTTTGTAAATATATCTTAATAACGGTATGCCTGAGTATCGTGAATGATTTACGTTTAATGTGATTAAATTTATATTACTAGATAAACTATTAAGATAAGCTTGATTATTTATATTTAATACAACTAAATCAACTTGCCAACCTCTATCTGCTAAACTATTAGCAACACTCACACATACTCTTTCAGCGCCACCACCACTCAAAGAACTTATAACAAAAGTAATTTTTTTATTTATAATCATGATTGTAATTGTTTAAAAATCATAAAATGAGTTAAATTAAGACTCATAATTTTTAAGCACTACATACTTGCAGTAATTTTTCCAGCAAGATATTAGATATAGCCTATAAATAAGAACCCCTGAAAAATTTGAATATTTACTTGAGCTTTGCATTTTCTTTTTTAACCTATTAATTAAATCCACTATCCCTTGCTTATTCCAAAGATTACATTTTTCAATCTCATGAGTTATTTCTTTCCAGTTTAATGCAACTATTATATTTGTATCGTGACTAAAGGTCATTTTACCAACTGCATCTGAGTCAAGACCTATACGTTCTTTAAGCATTTTTCTCAGAATTAATTTATTTTTAAGATTTTTACGATCAAATAAGTATTTTTCTGGCAAATTTGCAAAATATTCTGCCACATGCTGATTAGTAAAAGGTAGGATCAAGTTTGAGTTTATCGTGTCAGCAAAGATACGAACTTTTCGAAGAGATATTTCAGAAAATCTTAAGGTTGTTTGAATGCTATTATTAAAATCAATTAAATCTAAATCTTTATTTAAATTACTTTTATGTTTCCAAAAATCATACACATCAACAACATTTGGAATAATTTTTTTAGTATCATAAAGACTTAATCCAGTCATACCACACCATTCAGCTGGCGTACGTAATACAGGTGTAAATAGACTTTCAGATTTCAAAAATTGTCTCATGAAACTTAAATTATGTGTCCATCTAGATAGAGCTAAACATTTAAGTTTATAAGCTTTTGGTAAATACGTCATATAACTATCATTACCCCCACCATCAATAATATTTGAATTTTTTAATTCAGGTAATTGATTAACATACAGGGGATAGGCTAAACTTACACTATCAACACATGGAAAGTTAGAGTTGACAAAACTTTCTTTTATAGCTTCTTTATCTTGATTTTCAAATTTTTCTGTTTGATATAACGTCATGTGTCTAAATCCAAGTTTTTTTGCTATTTGAGAACTTATTTCACTCTCGTCGGCCTTGCCTTTAGATTTATGAGTAATCAATGTAATTTTATCTTGCCAACCTGCTTCTGCTAAAGATAATGCTATTGTATTACTATCTTTGCCTGCACTATGAAAAAGGAAACTAGGCTTTGATTTATCAATTCGATCTAGAGTTGCCTTTGCTATTAATTCCAAAATTAAATTTTCATTTGGTTTGATATCATCTTTTTTAGATCGATTAGTATTTATAAAAGGGAATTTGTGTGAAAAGTTAATTTCAATTTTTTTATCAACAGTCGTAACCTCAGCTTCATCACCCATATTCAAGATAAAAATATTATTATAAATAGTTTTTGGTGGCGGTACTACACTACTTTGTAATAAAAAATTTAAACCTTCATAATTTATTTTTAAAGGCTTTGTAATTTTGTCATTCTTTAATAGGTTTTTAATTGATTTTGAGTATAACATTCTATTAGAGTTCTTTGACCAATATATATAAATTGGACATTCTCCTGCTAAATCACATTTGAGTTTTAATTTTTTTTGATCTGGAAAAAACTCATATATCATAAGATTATTTACTGACTTTTATAATTTATCTATCACCATGTTATCTTATTAATATTAACATAGCACAAGAATTGAAAATTTATTTTTTAATTATTTTAGAAAAAAAATTTTCATATTCATCTAAAATTGGGCTATTCCTATAAATTGAAGCTGATCTTTGAATTTTTTTGGGATCCCACTTAACAATTAAAGCTTGAATTATTTTTTTTTCAAAATTGATCTCATCATCATTTTTAACTAAAAAACCATTAATACCATCTTTAATTATTTCTCTAGGACCATATGGGCAATCATAAGAAATTACAGGTGTACCAAGTGTTATTGACTCAATTAAAACGTTAGGGAAACCCTCATAAGCCGAGGTCATTATTGTAAGATTTGCTTTTTTGAATAGATTTGAAAGGTTTTCTATATGTCCAACAAACTTTACATTCTTGTTAATTCTATATTTTGATACTAGTTTTCTAAGATATTTCTTCTGATCTCCATTTCCAGCGATTTTCATTTTAAATTTGGGAAATTTTTTTAAAATATTTGAAAATAATTTTATTGCTACTTCAGGTCTTTTTTGTTTTACCAATCTACCAGCTAATAAAATAAAATTTTCTTTTTTAGCTGAGTAATTTATGCTTTTTTTTTCAATTTCATATTTTACAGGATTAAAAATAACTTTAACTTTTTTACGATCAAACTTATAATTTTGTATTAAATCAAGTTTCATATCTTTACATTGTGAAATACAAAATTCCACTTTAGGGTATAAAAATTTTACAATTTTAAATATAATTTTTTTTTTAATACTATTTTTATAATTATATTCTTCTGTTTTTGTTAATGAAATATTATTTCTCACAATAATTTTTAATTGTTTGCTAAAAAGAAATCTTAAGATTACAAGTTGTGTCGCTACTAGATAATGAAAACAAAATATATTTTTAATATTATTTTTTTTAACATAAAAAATCATTTTTAAAAAACCCATTATAAAATTTTTTGAATTTAAATTTATAAAATTTATTTTTTTTGAAATTTTTTTTAAATTTTTTTTTTCTTTAAGATAAAAACAAAATAAATCTATTTTCCAACCTCTCTTTGCAAGTCCATTAGCTATATTTATACAGACATTTTCTGATCCACCACTAGATATTGAACTTATCAAAAATGAAATTTTATTATTCATTGGTTAAAACTAATGACTTTTTCTGCTCTTTTTTTCCATGTATATTTATCAAAATCTACTATTGCTTGATTTGCTATTTTTTCTCTCTGAGTTAAATCTTTTAATTTTTCTATTGCAGTTGTCCAATCTTTAATATTAGTGGGTTCAACTAGTACAGAATTTTTTTCACTTAGCACTTCTCTCAAAACAGGTAGATCTGAAGCTATAATAGCTTTTTTGTGAGACATATATTCAAAAATCTTAATTGGAGACATAAATTTACTTGTATCTAATTTATCATGTCCTCCTACTGTAACTCGCGATGAATAGGGTGCGAGCAAAATATCAAAAGAGTTGTTATATTTTTTCGTTTCACTTGGTGGAACAAAACCATAAAAAAAAATATTATTTAATTTCAAGGGTTTTATATAATTTTTCCAATATTCAATATCTTTTTTAGTTCCACCAACAATATGAAATGTAGCATCTTTAATTTGAGAAGCACATTCTACAATCACATCTATACCTCTACCTTTGTATAGATGTCCCACATAGCCAATTTTTAATGTTTTATCATCGCCAAAAAGATGAATTGTATTTTTAAAATTCTCTACTTCATCTGCCGCATCATGATTTACTTCTATCTTTGAATTATTGAGGAATCCATTATCTAAATACATATTTTTTAGAACTTTAGAAATCACTACAAGCTTTACAAAAAATTTACTTTTTATGAGTTTTTTGAAAATTTTTTGATTTATATTTTTTTTTTTATAAATAGGCGCATGAGACTCAAAAATAACTTTATATCCCAATAAAGATGCTGCATAACAACCAAGTATAAATCTTCCATAAATAAGATTGGATTTTCTTTTAAATAATAAATAAATAAAAATAGCTAAAGTATAAAAAAAATCTTTCCCTTTAATATTTGGATACCAAAGTTTTTTTATTTCGAAATTTTTTTTTACTCCATAATGATTGTAGATATCTTTGATTTTTTCATCATATTCATCTTTTGTATTTGGAGCTAGCAATACCACCTTATTTCCATTGTCAGCTAGAGCATGACACATTTTTATTACATGTACGCTGTTAGCAGCTCTGGATGGTATTGTTGATTTTGATATATACACTATCTCCATTATATTAAATCTTTATGAAAATAATATTAAAGTTTTGTTATTTTTTTTAAATATAATTTTTTCAAAGTATTTTCTATATTATAAGTTTTAGGCATAAATCTATTTATCTCATTAGAAATTTTATTCTTATCTAGATTATTAGATGAATTTAATATTATTTTATAATTAAGATCCTCAAGATTAGTAAGCGTATCTTTATTGTAGCTATTCATTCCTCCAAAAGGAATACTAAAAACTTCTGATTTATTTACATTTTGTTTGTTCAGATAATCTTTACACTTAAAAATTTCTTCATATTGTTCTTGTTTTTTAAGAGATGATAATAAATAGTGATTTGATGTATGGTTACCGTAGCTAACTAAAGTATCTTTAATAAGATATTTATTACTATCAAAACAAAGATTATAAACTTCATTTAAGTTTAGGTTTTCTTTTAACAAGAATTTATCTATTTCTTTTTCTACAATTATACTATTAAATTTTGGATCTTTAGAAATTTTATAAAAATTATCAATATGTTTCTGACTGAATAAACTTGAGGTATTGATATATCGATGTACTAATTTATTTTCAATTAAATATCTTATTTTATCTCTCCAAAAAATTTTACCTTCAAGAGTAGAACAGTTTATAAAAATTGTTATTGGAATGTTTAAATTTCTAAATACTTGTAAAGACTCATTTATAACATTTTTATAACCATCATCAATTGTGATGCTAGCTAGACCTTTTTTATTTTTAGCTTTAGCATATTCATCTATTGATACAAACTTCCAATATTTTTGAATTCCTGTAAGTTGAGAATTTAAAATTTCTAAATTTACATGATCTAGATTCTTATTAAAATTAGCTATATTTCCAAGCGAATGGTATAATAACACTGGATTAAATTTATCTATAATAAATTTAATTGGAACTAACGGTGCAAACATTTTAGTAAAATTAAGATTCATTTAAATATTTGTTTTAATATTTTGATAATGTGGAAATATCTCATCAATTATACTTTCAAATTCCTTTTTTTCTAAATCACTCCATTCTTTATATTTATGCTTATCAGTCGGTCCTTTATTTGAAGCTTTATTAATAACATTATAAAATTGATGTTTATTCATTTTATTTTCAAAATTGAATTTATTGGATAGTTTTTCATATACATCATAATTTTGATCAACGTCTTCTAACCTAACAATAAATTTCTCAGCATTATGAATTTTTTGAAAATCATCGTAAATAGCTTTATTTGCCGTGGCCCAAAACCAAGTAATTTTTCCAATTCTAGTTAATTTAAGCCACTCATTTATAAAATCTTTTTTTGGAACTATTCTTGAAAAAGATCTATACACACTGGTTGAAATATCAATTAACGGGCTACAAGTTTCAAAATTATAAGAATTATAGTACCAGTTTTTTCTGTGAAAAGACTCGACAGAATTTACAGGATTTCTTATATGAAAAAAAACGTAATCTGGACCTAATTTTTTCGATAATTCTTCTGCACCAAAACAAAAATATGGTGAAGCCATAAAGCTATTTTGATATTTTGCAAAATCTCTATTTGCAGCTAACTGAAGAAGTTTAAAAAATCCTTCTTTATCAATTTGTAAGTTATAAAAATTTGAATATCTATAAAATGCTTCAAAATCTCCAAAACGTTCACTAGATCCAATCCAATTTAAGTGACTATTAAAAATTTTAGTAAACCAGGTTTGCCCACTTCTTCCTACTCCAAAACTAAGTGCCAATTTATTATTTATATTTTTTTTAAAGTTTTCGTATTTTGTCAATTCATCATAAGAAGGTCTTTTGATTTTTTTTTCTTCTTTTGAAAGCCTAAATAACCTATTTTTTATTTTATAAATTAAATTTTTCATTAATTTTAGATAGTAACTCTTTTGATAATTTTGATATTGTTTTATTAAAATTATTTTTAATTTTTATGTCTGGTTTTTTAGGAAATTCAGGTTTTATATTTAACCCAACAACATTTTTAACTTTTTTTCTGTAAAAAAATTTAGATTTTCTTTTAACTAATTTTTTAATATCTGCTTCTATAAAAATTTCTACATATTTTTTTTTACCTTTTTGCCGGTTATATTTTTGTAAATCGTGCCATAATCCAACAGTGGTAAAAATTACATTGTAATTTTGTTTTAAGAGAAATAAACATAAATTAAAGTAAGACTTACCTATGTTTACCCTATAAGACTTATCATAACCTTTCATATTAAAAATATTTCTAATATCATCTCCATTAATTAAAATCGTATTGCCAAACTTTTTTTGAATTTTTGGTAATATTGCTTTACCGATTGCTGACTTTCCACTTCCGGATAAACCGGTTATCCAAAAAACTTTTTTATCTTCCTTTATCTTTTTCATTTTAAATTTAATTATTTTTTAAAATAATATTATAAATATCTGCACCATTTATTTTTACTGGATTATTTCCTAATCTTAGTAAATTTATTCCATTAAGTATATTCTCTGAGTTTTTTTTTACGTCTATATTTAGTTTGATTAAATTATCCTCTAAATTTGCTTGATTTTTAATTAAAGTTATCTTTGAATTAAAATCATTTATATTTCGAACATCAAAAATTTTAAACACTAAATCAAATCTTTTTTTTAAATTAAAAGAAGTTTCAGATTTTTCTAAATTTTCATAATTAAATTTAAAAAAACTTTCAAAGAATAAAGCCACAGCGTGGCCATGGCTTATATTAAATAAGGATGTAAAAGGATAAGAAGCTGCGTGTGGAGCTGTTGTTTTTGAGATGCTTATAGCCTTACCAGCTAAATTTGCAGCAATACTCATTTCAGTTGCATTTTTTAAATTTGGACTGTTTATAAAGGAAACATAGCTTTTCAATGACACATTTAATGATTTTGACGCATATTCAACACTTTTCTCATTTGATTTTTTTGAAACCAATGACTCAAGTGCCTGAGCAATTGCATCAAATCCTGCAGAAGCTTTAATTTTATTTGGTGCAGAAATTAAAAATTCTGGAATTAAAAAATAGTTATCAGGTAGCAGCAATTCGCTTTCAAAAGAATGTTTAATTCCATTAACATAAATAACGGCATTGGAAGTCACTTCTGCTCCTGAACCTGCTGTTGTTGGAATAACTGCAAGTTTTGTATATTTTTTTTTAAAAGGGTAGGAATAGTTAACAATTAACTCAGCTAAGTCTTCCCTCGCATCAATTACATTTGCAATTTTTGCATAATCTATTACCGCACCACCTCCTACTGCTAAAATTAAATCTGGTTTAAAATCTTTAATATTTTTTATTAATTTTATTAATTCCTCTAATATTGGTAATTCAGAATTTTTATAAAAAACTTTAATATATTTGTCTAAAATTATTTTTTTTAAAAGATTCTCTGCTCCAGAAGTTATAAAAGATTTTTTTCCACATAATATAAAAATTTTTTTAAAACTTTTATCATCTATAAATTTTTGAAAATCTTCTGTAGAATTAATCATTTATTTCATAAATTGATTTTTTATTTTAATTAAGTCTATAGGTCTTGGTAATTTTTTAATTTTGCTATTTGAAACTTTTACCTCTAAAAAACTTAAATTATTTTCTGATAAAAATTTATCAATTATTATTTGAAATTTTTGTTTATTTTTAATTGAATAGAATCTTTTAAAACCTAAACTTTTTGAAAGTTTCTCAAAATTTACATCATCTGCATAAGTACTTTGACCACCTACTGAGTCATGTGTATTATTATTTAACAGAATGTATTTTAAATTATTATTAGCAAAGCTCCCTGCAGTTTTCATAGATCCTAAATGCATTAAAAGAGAGCCATCACCATCAATACAAACTGTTTTATTTTTACTTGATAGTGAATAACCCAAAGCTACTGAGGAAGTATGCCCCATCCCCCCGACCATGTAAAAATCATTGCTATTTTTAATATCGTATTTTTTTCGAATATACATTAATTCTCTTGAATTATAGCCTGTACTTGAAATGATTTTAGTTTTTTTAGGTAATTTATACAATAAAGTTTTTAAAAAAGTTTCTTTGTCTAAATTGTAGAAATCATTTTTTTTCTTTAACTTAGTATTTTTTTCTAATGTCCCTTGTTCTATTAAACAGGCTACTATAGTTTTATTTTTTTTTGCCACTCTGATTTGTTTATCAAATTTTTTTAGATCTGAATTTGATCTAATAATTGTATATTTAATATTTAAAAGTTTTAGAAGTCTTTCTGTGATCCTGCCTTTGACATTGTGTTGAGGCTCATCTTTGACTCTTGGTGAGCCTCTCCATCCAATAATAAGAATTAACGGAATTGAGTATACTTTTTCATGTGCGATTGAAATTAATGGATTTAAAGCATTAGATAAACCAGAATTTTGCATATAGATAATTGGAATTTTTTTTGTCGATAAATAATGACCTATACCAATTGAAACTGCAGACCCTTCATTTGCTGCAATTATATGATTTTTTTTATCTTTATTTTGTAACAAAAATGATAGTTCTTTTAGAACACTATCAGGAACACCCGTAAAAAAATTACTATTATTGTGTTTTAATAATTTGATTAAAGATTGGACTTTAATCATTTTTAATTAAACTAATTATCTCTTTAATAGGAATAATGTTTTGATCTGCTTCAAACGCACGACCATTTTTTAATATAGTCCTAGCTGTGTTTTGCATTGCCGGATATGCAGATCTTAATAACTGATTAGCGTAAATCACTAACTTAAATCCATTTTTGATTAAATCTTTTTCATAAACCTTTGAATATGTTGAGGGTACAGATACCAAGGGGATAAAATGCTTACTTTTTTTAAATTCCTTTGCAAATGAAAATATTTCAGCTGGGGTTTTTTCCTTACTATGAATTAATATAGCATCAGCACCTGCTTTTGAGTAAACAACTGCTCTTTTGAGTGCATCTTTAAGACCTTTGCCCAATATAAAACTCTCTATTCTAGCAATTGCCATAAAATCTTTTGATTGTCTTGTAGAGCAAATTTTTTTCAATTTTTTTGCAAAATCTAGTGGTTTGTCTTGTTTGGTTCCAGATTGATTTTTAAATAAAGAATTTCTTTTTAGTCCTATTTTATCCTCCATAATAATTGCAGAGACACCAGATCTTTCTAAAGATCTAACCAAAAAAGGTAAATGTTCAATTTGACCACCATTATCTGCATCAAAAACTAGTGGCTTACTTGTAACATCCAACATATCTTGTAGCGAAGAAATTCTTGCTGAAAAAGAAAGTGAAGAATTATCTGGTAAACCTTTTGTTGCTGAGTCAGTCAAGCTAGATGACCACATACCATCAAATTCAATTATTTGATTATTTTTTTTTATATTTATTTTATCAATGATCAAACCTGTAAGTGAATTATGCGACTCAAGTATTCTAACAATATTTTTTGATTTCATTAATCGTTTAAGTCGTGAAACTCTATTGTCTGGTGAAGAGGCAATATTTGCCATTTCTTTTTTAATTGAAGTTGAGGAAATATTTTTTGTATATTTTGGTTCAATTAACTTTCCAGACCATTTTCTTAATGTTTTTATTACCCTAGTTCTAGTTCTTTTTTGAACTCCAGTTTTCCAATCATCTCCATGCACAACATAATCAGGTTTTATTAAATTAAGATTGTCAACATAATCTAGAGTTCTTTGTGGTATTACTTTTTTTACATATTTTATATTTTCAAGAACTATCTTTCTTTTTTCATAATCTAAATAAGGAATGTTTTTATAACTAGCAATCGCTTCATCAGTTAGCAATCCCACAGTTACTTCTCCATAAGTTCTTGCAATTTTTAAAATATTTATATGACCTTTATGCAATATATCTGCTGAAAGACCTACGTATACATTTTTAAATTTATTTTTTTTCATATTTTCAAAAATTAATTTATATATTATTTTTTTTAATTTGTTATTTTTTATTTTTCCGTTAAAGCCTTGAGAGGATTTTTACTTTTTAATTTATCTTTAAAATATATATCGTACTTTGATCCATGTTTTGCAAGACTATAAGTATAATATAATATTCTCCTATTATGCTTTGTTTTATTTTTTTTCGAACGATGTGGACAAGTATTTGAAAAAAAAACCACATCTCCTGCATCTAAATTTATTAAATTAAAAGGTATTTTGGACTCTATTTCTTTAGACAAAGCTGGTGTTCCATTATTTCTAGTATTTTTTAATAATTCATCAAAATCACCTTTATGGGCTTTAGCTAATTCAATTGATCCATTATTCTCGTTGCACTCATCTAAAGATATCAGGGCGTTTACAAAAAAGTTTCCATACTCATACCAACCATTTCTTGAAATATTATTTTCATCAATAAATTTAAATATTCCATCATAATGTGCATAAAAACCCTCTCCTCCTGGTGGCTTAGCATTAAATTTATCTTTAAAAATCAAAAATTCTTTGTGAAATATCAATTTTAATAAATACAAAATTTTTTCATTTGCATTAATTAAAGTAACGCCTTTGTTATATAATTTTTCAATTCTTCTCAGTTTTTTAAATTTATCATAATATTTAATACTATTTTCGGACTTATAAATTTCATCTATGATTAACGAAATAATCTCCTTATCAAAAACTTTTTTACATACAAAAAAACCATTTTCTTGAAATTCTTTGTTTAACTTTAGAAAATTTAGTTTCATTTATTTGATAACTTACTCAAAATTCTGATTAGTTTATTCTTAATTTTTTTATAATAAAAATTTAAAGCACTTTTTCCAGAATATTCCTTTCTCATATATACTAACTTATTGCTAGATTGGAGCGGTGTTTTCCAATCTCCATATTGATACTCTAGATATTTTTCTGGGGGAAATGGCGCAAAATGATGTCTATCAAAAAAATATATTTTTTTCATATTTAGAATAAAATGATCAGGAATTTTATAAGTACGACGCCAAAAAATTTTTTTTTGTTTGTCATGATTCCAACCCTTAATCGTATAGCCTGTAATATCTTGTGCCAACTTTCCTACAAAATCTATTTTTAATTTTGAAAAATCTTTGTAATACTTTTCTATCATAAATCCTGATAATTTGATTTCTGAAATAAGTAGATCTAACTTATCAATGACCTCCTCAGAAAAAACACTTATCTCAACATCCCAGTCCCAAGGAATGAAGTGATTATGTCGTATTGCGCCTAGCAAGGTTCCATCTTGAATATAATATTTTATGTTGAGTCGGTCTAAAATTTTACATATTTTCAAAAATTCATACTTTCTAATATTCAATTCTTCTTCAGTTCTTACTCTTACTTTTAAATTTTCACTAAAAATTTTCATAATAATATCTAAAATTAAATTGAGTTATTTTGTTTATCTAAATACTAAATTTTTTTTTATAAAATTATTTAATCTTAAACTTGCTTGATTATCCATATTTCCAAGATGATATTGCAATGAATACTGATTATTGTATGTAATGTTTTTATCGTATTTTTTTTTAATAAAATAATTCAATTTTTCATAAAAATTGTTCTCTGAATAACCGTAATTTTGTTTTTTTAAATTCAAAAGCATCTCATCTTTTTTTTTTAAGATATAATTTTTTTTATGAAAGTATGGCAATAGAATAAATCTATTTGCAGCAATAGCCTCTAATATAGCTGTTGTATTCCATGCAATAATAACTTTAGAATCTTTTAATAATTTATGTCCAGGTCCGAAGTAATGAATCTTTATATTCTTTGGCAAATTTAAGTATTGTTTTGTATTAGGCGACTCTCCAGTTTTAATTTTAATAATAATTAAAACTTTGGGATTTTTTAATGCAAACTTTTTTAAGATTTCTATAATTTGAATATGTAGAGTTTTCCAATTATATTTTGGATTATAGTTCCTATGATCTTTTAAATCTTTAAAGAATCTATTTCCATATATTTTTACCATTGGATTTGGTAAACCCCTGCCATTTTCAATTGCGTAGTATAAAATTTGATTTTTAGGTGATATTTTTTTGAGTGAGAAACTTTTACTTAATCTTGGACAGCCAACAACTTCTACTTGATTTTTGTTGACAAAATTTGACTCCGTTAAATATTTTTTTGCAAAATTAGAATACAATGCCATTTTATACCCTTGAAATTTTTCTCTTTTCTTCCTTAAGATATGGACACGATAATTTTTATCTAATTCAGATGTTACTGACTCCTTATAAAGTATCAAGAATGGAATTTTTAATTCACTACATACATTATGCAAATCTATTTCTGCAAAATATTCAAAATTAAAACCAATAAAAGAATTAAAATTATATTGTTTTTTCAATTTTTTTAAAAATTCAATTAAGAAAATTTTGTACTTTTTTTTTGAACTTTCAAATTCTTTTAAAGATAATTCATTAAGTTCTTTTTCATTATTAACATTAAATATTGTATAAAATATTTGTTTGATAAATAATCTAGAGCCATTTACATATAGGATATTTTTATTATATTTTTTTTGACTACAAATCAAATCATCAAGCCCGCCACTTTTAGCAAGAACAATTACTTTGTGCTTTATTTTTTTTGTTGGCTCTATTCCTTCAATTTTTTTAAAATTAAAGATAAATAAAGAACATAACAAATTAATAAAGTTTCTTTTTACAAAAAATGTAATTAATATTTTATTAACTTTCTTTCTAATTTTACTAATTAGCTTGCGAATAATTTTAGTTAAAAAAAACATAAGTTGAACAGTCTATAAATTATTGCTTATTGAATAACAATATAATATTACAGCATTTTAAATTGTACTTAGAAATTAGTTATTTTCTATAAATACCATCGAGAATAAATTTGATCTTTTATAATATTTGAAATAAAAACCTTAAAACTTATCTAGATTAATTATAAGAAACATTTTTAAGATCTTTCAATAAAATATAACGTTCTGAAACAAGTTTACATTCTATTTTATTTTTTAAACCTAGGATATTTTGAAGCCTGCTTATTCTTGAACGGATATCATTTCCCTCTAAAGGGGGAAATTTCTAATTATCATTTGCATTATTTAAATCCTTTAGAAATACTGCTACTGGTATTTTTTTAGTGTGATTTCTAAGATTTGTTATTTTTGACCAATTAAATCTTAACCAGTTAATAGGTTTAGAATATTTTTCATTATCTAAACTTTTCCAAATTTTTAAAATTTTTTTAATATATTTTTAGTCAAGTCTGAAAATTTTCATTAATTTTAGTTAATTCTTGAAATGTACCTTCGTTTTTTATTTGGCCTTTTTCCAGTACATAAATTTTATCACAATTCTTTACTGTACTCAATCGATGGGCAATAATAATAATAGTCATATTTTCACTTAAACTATTTATTCCCTCCATAACACCTCTTTCGGTCACGTTATCTAGTGCGCTAGTTGCTTCATCAAGAATTAGCACTTTTGGATTGCGATATAAAGCTCTAGCAATACCTATACGCTGTCTCTGTCCACCTGACAATCTTAACCCCCGTTCACCAATCAAACTTTGATATTTCATGGGTAATTCATTAATAACAAATTGATGTAGGTTGGCTATTTTTGATGCCTTTTCAATTGTATCTTTGTTAATATCTTTTAGATCCGTCCCAAAGGCAATATTTGCCTCTATAGTATCGTCAATTAAATTTATTTGTTGAGGAACATAACCAATTGAAGTCTGCCAAGCTCTAAGGTTTTTAAAGTTAAGAACTTTGTCATCTATACTGAAAATTCCTTTTTGAATTTTAAGTAATCCAAGAATAACATCAACTAAAGTAGTTTTGCCACTTCCAGTAGTTCCAACCAATCCAATTCTACTCCCAACCAAAATATTTAGGTTTATATCATTTAAAGCTTTAAGCTTTGAGTTAGGATAAGTATAGCTAACATTTTTTAAAGTAATTTTTTTTGAAAATTTCAATGATTTTTCAACCTCTTGCATTTTTAATATCTCATTTTCGCTTATTTCTTTAGATATGTAATCGAGTCCAGCTTTTGAAAATTGTTGATTTGCAATTGAGATGTAAATTAATCTAAAAGAAGGCATTAATCGAGTTCCAGCAAATGCATAAAGTGAAATAATTGGTAATGCATTTATAAAATTACCACCTATCTTCATTAAAAAAATTACCAAAAGTATCATACCTCCATAAGTAAGAGCTTGCAGTGCAAAGCTTGGCATTTGAGATAAAATACCATTTAATGCGTTATTGTATTCAAGAACTTTAGCTGGCGACGAGAAACGCTTAATATAAAAATTCTCTAATCCTCCAAGTTTAATCTCTTTGTTAGCGTTAAATGCTTCAGCGGTTGCAACATACATTTTTTCATTTGCCTTTGCACGCTCTTTCCCTATTTTAAGAAGTAAATTTCGATTGATTTTATATATGATAAAATAAATCAATGATAATGTAATGGTTATTGTTATTGTTACTTTTGGATTTACAATAATAAGTAGTAATATTATGACGAATACATTAATGCTATTTGATATCAATGATATCATTGGCTTGAAAAATTTTCCAACCACAAAACCAACTTCAGATAAAATATTTTTACCAATATCTGCGCTGTTCCTTTGTAAAAACCATTCATAAGGTTGATTGAGATACTTTTTAATTAATCTTTTCGCTATGCTAAAATTCAATGACGCTATGAATCTTAGTTCAACATAGGTTTTGAGTGCTTTAAAACCAATTGAACTAACTAAAAATATAAAAAATATTATACCTAATAGAAAAAGAAAATGCTGTTCGTTATCAACGCCATATAAATTCATATATTTATATGCAGCATTCATATAAATATTTGTCTCAATTATTTCAGGATTTGTTAAAACAGCTATAAATGGAAATATAGATGCTATTCCAATCATATCCAACAAAGCTGAAATTGTAATCATAATTAATAACAAATAAGCTTTTTTCCGTTCAAATGGAGACAAAATAAATAATATTTTTTTTACATCTTGCACTTTTTTTTATACCTATGATATTTTCATTCCTCTAATCATTTCTATTATCTTTTTTTTAGAGTTATAGTTTATATATGATTGAAATATTTTTTTTGCTTTTTTGTTATTAGAATAAATGCCTTTTTGATCTAAAGGAGTTGAGCCTTCATACTTTACTTTAAATTTTTTATTAATATTATTTTTTAATATTTGAACAATCTCTTTAACAAAAATTTTTTGTCCACTTCCTATATTGATAACTTGATTGATTGTTTTTGAGTTTTCTGGAATTTCCTCAAAATAATCTAAAACAGTTTTAATATGAATAAAATCTCTAAACCTTTCCTTGTTGCCTTTAATAATTAATTTACCTTGGTTAATTATTTGAGATAAGTATATTCTCAACATTCCTTGTTTATAATTATTTAATTTTTGATTCTCTCCATAGATGTTAAATAGTCTTAAAATCGTAAATTTAATTCCTTTTTTTTTATATTTTTTTATATAATTTTCACTAGTTAGTTTTGATAGACCATAAAAACTCTTTGGGTTTGGTTCATGAAATTCTGATACCTTTTTTAGATTTGAGTCACCATAAACCGACATCGAACTTGCAAATATAAATCTTTTACTTTTTTGTTTTATAGCAAAATCCAATAAATTAACTGTTGTGAGTAAATTTCTAATTAAGTCGTCTTCTGGATTATGAAAACTTTTTTCACCACTAGATTGACCAGCCAAATGATAAATATAATCAATCTTTTCCTTGATTTTTTTATAGGGATGTTTCTGCTCACAAGATCCTTTAATAAATTTAAAATTTTTATGCTTTATTATTTTTTTTCCTACTGATAAATCGTCAATACCATAAATTTTATATTTATTAATAAGTCTTTTAACTAGTTCACTCCCTACAAATCCACAACAGCCGGTAATTAAAATTTTTTTCATATAAATAAATAATTTGATCTAATTTTTTTCTAATAATAATTTGCAAATTTTTAGATCAAATTCTGTATGAATATCATGAGAATGAGGAACTAAATAAGGTAATACTTTTGGACCCATAAAATTCCAAGGGTTTAAGCCTTTGTTGTCAATGATAGCTTGTGTTCTTATTACCCAAAAATTATGACAAAGAAAATAACAATTTTCTAGATCTTGTCTATTAGAAGATATCTTTTTTTTAGAATTAATAAAGATATTGAGATAATTTTTTGATATTTTTTTTGCTCTTAGAGGATGTTTGTCATTATCTTTAACAACTGGAACAACTGCACTTGCCTTTTTTTTAATTAAAATTTTAATACAATCTTCTATCCATTTTGAGTAAACAATTGGAGCGTTTGCCAGCAAAACCACTAATATATCTGGATACAGATTTATTTTACTTAGTTCTTTTAAAGAATGTTTTAATACATCAAGATGCTTACTATTTGCTTTTGATAAATATTTTGGTCTTTTTATTTTTTCAAAACCATATTTGTAAGCTGTATTTAAGATTTTTTTGTCATCACTAGATACAAAATAATTATCAATTTTTTTTACTTTCTTTGATTCTTCACATGGATAAGCTAATACAGGTTTTCCTAGGATTTTAATAACATTTTTATCCTTTAAACTACTGCCACCTCTTCCAGTCAATAAAGCAGTTATACGCATATATAATTTTTAATTTCTATCATTTAATTTTTAAACTTTTATTTCATCACATATATCACATAATAAATTTAATTTTTATATTATTTAAATTTGTTAGCTAAATTCCAAAAGATTAATTATCTCCTTTTCTTTTAACTCCTTGATTGATCTTTTTATAAATAATTTCATGAATAATTTTTCTATAATTTTTTAATGAGTAGGGTCTGTTCTGAAAGCAATTTACATTCTAACTTATTTCCTATCCCCAAAATATTTTGCAACCTAATTAATTTTAAAATTATATTTTTTTTCTCAAATGGAGGAAATTTATAATTTTCTTTATTAAATATTAATTTTGGGAATAGTTTTACAAACAACCATTTAGCATATTTTTTTGGATTCATTTTTAATAAATAAAACTTTTTCAAATTAATAGGTTCTGAATATTTCTTGTCATCAAAACTTTCCCAAACTTTTAATATCTTTTTTGCTGATAATTCCTCTGGATCAATATAGAGTTTTCTTAAAATGGTTTGTGAAATTTTTGTCTTTACTTCTTGTTGACTACTAATTTTATTTAAATTTAATATTTCATTTGCTTTAATCCGTAGCTGTTCTTTTGAGGTGATGAAATATCCTAGACTATTAGTCAATTCATTTCCATACTTCATTTCAAAAGGATTAAAAGTCAAAACTGGTTTTCCGGAGATTGAAGCCTCTACAGCAGTGGTGCAACCATTATGCATTACTGCAAATGAGTGTTTAACCCAAGTTGAAATGGAATCCTCTCTTATAATATGAACATTGGGAAGCCCGTCTAAAAAAATTTCCCATGCTTTAATATTTTCTATTGGATGCGGACGCAAAACAATATCAAATTCTTCATTATTTTGAGCAAGGAACCTTATAGCATCAATAAACGAATAAAGTTTTCTATAATCTTCAGAAATCATATTAAAAAAATTTTTGAATAAATTAGGATCACGTTCAAAATATCCAGCATCTTTATGAAACTTAATAAAATCATGAAAATTGACCATATTGTTACAATGCATATTTGATGATACTAATAAAAAAGGTTTTTGTGGAATTTTCTTTGGAGGAGTCCAATATTCTGAAAAAAAAGATTGCCAAAGATCAACCCTTGGTGAACCAGTTTTCATAATTTTATCAGAGTTTCGTGAATATTTTTTTTTTAATGTTTCTGTATCTTCTGATCCCCAGCAAAATACAGCAGATGATTGCTCAATGGTCCTTTCTGAATATCTGTCTATTGCAAATTGGTCATAACTATGTTGGATAACACCAGACTCCTCATCTATACTTGTTATTATAAAATTTTTGTCAATAATTTCTTGATGTCTATTAATTTTACTTTTACTGGGGGTTAAAGACTTGGTGTGAAATATACCAGGAGGAAATACACCGGCTCTTAAACCGCTCATTATTTCTCTCATATTAGAAATAATTACATTATGTCCTTTTTCTGCTGCCAAAGTAGCTAATAATAGTTTACTGTCTAGCTCTCTAGCAGAAAGTTCTAAATGAAGATAAATATTCATGAGTATAATTTATAAAAAATAATATATACTTTAACCGTAATAAAAAAAAATTAAAAATTTAATAGTTCTATAAAATAACTTTTTCTCCAAAAATTTTTTATATAATTCCTTAAATTCATTTTATAATTTTGAGATTTAAAAGAAATAACTTATTATGAATTTTTTAAGTACATATTTTTTTAATTTTTCAATAGATAAAAAATTTTTATTGTTTGAAGATGTACACTAAATCACGTTCAGCAAATTTACTTATTTCTTCTATTTTATTTTTTCTATAACTATTATCTTTATCCGAGGTTTTATTGCAAAAATGATCAATAAATTGAATAGTATTAAAAATTCATCTTTAGTACACAAAATTTCGTTTAATTTTTATTTATTATAACAAAATAATGAGGTTGCATTAAGCAGCCTGAAAACTGTTCATCACCTATTATTTTTGTTGCAAGAGGTCTTTTTTCATTGCTTACACTTTTGTTTATTACTTTTTTATCAAAAAAATTATCTTTAATAATTTTTATATTTGCAGTGGGATAAAGTTTTTTAATATTGCCTACAAGATAATCAAACGATAAAATATTAAAATATGAGTAAGCCTTTGGATTGCCTTTTTTATCGAATTCATTTATTGGTTTAATGTCTGTATCTGCCCACCATTTATTATTGTAAACTAATTGAATTTTATAAGAAACTTCAAATAGGACTGTTCTAATAATTATAGTTTTTTTAGTAACTCTTAATATTTCTTTTAAAGGTTTTACAACATCATTTAAGTGAATGAATACATTGCTACAAAAAGATATATCATACTCATTTTTTTTAAAAGGTAATTTATAGATGTTTCCTTTAACAAAATTTACATTTTTTTCTTTTTTCCATGCTAACTTTGCTTTATCTAAAAATATTGAGTAAGGGTCTAAACCTGTGTAAAAAAATTGTTTTTTAATTTTTTTTTTTAACGATCTATAAAAATGGCCAGTTGCACACCCTACATCTAAAATCTTATTATTTACATGAATTTTTTGATTAATTAAATTGGCCATTGCTTTTGATGTTTCCATTTCTGGAGATTTTCCAATTGCTCTATTGTAGTAAACTTTTGCATTATTTTTATTATTTTTATATTCATTCAAGCAAAGGCCATGTCTGTCAATAATACTTTTTTTATTTATTTTTTTCATAAATTGTTATTTTTTTAATTGACCCCAAAAATTTCGATACCATTTTATATATTTTAAATAACCTATTTCAATGGGGTAGTTGGATTTATAGTTAATCAACTCAATTGATTTTTTATTGCTTAGCGTTCCTCTTTCGGGCATTAAATGGTCTCTCTCTTTATACTCAACATTAACTTCATTAAATTCTGATTTTAAAATTTTTATCAAATCATTGATTTTTCTTCCTTGTCCAAAAGTGATATTGAAAATTTGATTTATAGCCTTTTCAGATACACAAGCTTTTTCAATACCATCAACTAAGTCTACAATGTATGTAAAATCTAATTTTTCTTCACCATCACCACTAATTGTAATTTTTTTACCTTGAATTATATTTTCAATGAATATTTGACCTACTCTCCTACTGACGCATCTTTCGCCATATAGTGCTGATGGTCTAATTATTGTATAAGGCAATCCAAAAACTTCTGAGTAAGATTTAATTATAATTTCTCCTGCATATTTTAAAGCACCATAAATTCCTTTTGGCTTGCAAACTGTATCTTCATCAACTTCTATACCATTAAAATCACCGTAAACCATGCTCGATGACATATATACTAACCTACAACCTATTCCTTTACATATGTCCAATACATTTTCTAAAGTTCTCAGACTATGATCGAAAGTATCATGTGGAGTTTTGTTGCTTTTATTAGCATGAGAAACAGCAGCAAGATGAATTACAATATCTGGATTTAAGCTTGTTATGATTTTAGATAATGAGTGATAATTTCTTGCATCTTCAACTATCAATTTACCATTATTTTGATTTATCAAATCTATTCTATTATTTAAGATTGATCTGTATAAATCTTTATTAGGTATTTCATCATCAGTAAAATTAAGTAAATTATTAACACTAAAGCTGTCAATAATATTAACACTGTGGCCCTTAGATATTAAATGTAACGCTAAATTGTGACCAATAAATCCAGACCCACCGACTAAAACTATTTTTTTCATTTTGTATTATTTATTATAAAATCAACAATATATCTTATTTGTTTTGTATTTAATTTAGGATGAATTGGCAATGATATATTCGATTTAGCGTAATATTCGGCATTAACATACTTTTTTGCTCCAAGTAATTTTTTGTAATAATCAAAATAAGGTAATGGCGTAGCATAATGTATGCTGCAGCCTATAAAGTTTTTAACCATACTCTTTATTAGAGAATTTCTAATTTTTTTGTTAACAAAGATTTGAAATATAAAATATGAGTTATTATCTGAAAAGCTAGAAAATTTGACGTGATTGTAATTTTTTAATTCACGTTCGTAAATTTTAGCATTTCTTTTTCTAATTAACAATTTATTACTGTACCTCTTTAATTGAGCATAAATCAATGCAGCCTGAAAATCTGTCATTCTAAAATTATATCCTAAGCCTTTAACATTATACATGCCTGGGATTTTTCTGTGTTTTATATCTGTATCTATACCAAAAGCTTTTAATTTTTTAATTTTATTAAAAATTTTGCTACTATTTGTTATAACGGCTCCACCCTCACCTGAGGTTATCTGTTTCGTTGGATAAAATGAGAAAGAGCCAGCATCACCAAAATTTCCAACATGTTTTCCATTAATTTTAGATCCAAGTGCATGAGCACAATCTTCTATTAGATAAATTTTATTTTTTTTACAAAAACTTTTGATTTTCAAAATATCTTTTACTGGAATACCACTCATATGTACTACAATTATTGCTTTTATATTTTTATTAAAGTTTTTTATTACATCCTTAAGTGTAATATTGCCCGTCTCTAAATCTACATCGGTAAATTTAACATTAGCACCTGTATAACTTATAGCATGAGCAGTTGCTACGTGTGACATTGCTGGTACTAAAACTGTGTCTCCCTTACCAATGCCTAATGCTAAAAATATCAAATGCAATCCTGCTGTACAACTTGATACTGTTGTTGCATGTTTTGATTTTGTAAATAACTTTAACTGATTTTCAAAAAGTTTTGTATATTTTCCATGAGTCAACCATCCTGATTTCAATACTTCATTAACTTTTTTTAAATCATTTTTGGTAATATCAACATCTGAAAACTTAATTTGTTTCATTGGAATTAGCTCGTCTACTGCAAAAGTTCTATTTAAATTTATATTGTTTGCTCTCTTTATACCATCTTAATAAAAACTCTAATATTTTTTTGTGATTATCAAAATTAATTTTATTTAAATTTATTTTGCCTGTGTTTTTAAAAATTAACAATAAATTATCTTCGTCCCAGTATCTATTAGAATTAATTAACTCAAAACCATAAATTTTAAATATATTTGATAATGAATTAAAAGACCAATGCCATGGATGATAATGACCAGCTCTACTTGATTTGTTAAAATAATTTCCAATTATTTTTTTAAACGGAACAAGAAGTCTCGAACTTTCTGTCACTACCAAATATCCATTTTTTTTAACTGATTTAGATAATGCCTCAACAACACTTAAAGGTTCAGAACAATTACATAATGTCCAGCAAATTATACCCACATCAAATTTCAAATTTTTATTTTTATTTTGAAAATCTTCGATACTATAACTAAATAACTTTGGTGATTTATATCTTTTTTTAGTAAATGTTTTTTTAATAGTTTTTATATTTTTAATTGAGTGTTCAGTTCCATATAAATTAGCAAGATCAAAATACTCCCTCAATTTAATTAGTAAACTTCCTTCGCCACATGCAAAATCACAAATTGAGGTTTTTTTGTTTAGATTTATTACTCTTCGTACATAATCAATTATGAAGTAGTGTCTTGCCTGCATACCAGGAAAATCAGAAGTATAATTTTCTTTTTTTGGATTATTTTTTTTTTTGAATATTTGTTTACTCCATCTTTCAACCGCTTTTTTAGAGGACAAGATATCAGGATGATAAACTAATCCAGTTTTTTTTGAAATGAAAATTGGACTTTTAGAAACTTTATCAAGAAGTTTAACATGAATTGAATTTTTTAAATTTTTTAATAAAAAATCTTTTTTTATATTGTTTATTCTATCAGACATATAATTATGGTATATCAGTACACAATTATAGCTCAATAAAAAAATAAAAGATAAATTAAGAATTTTTATTTAAAAATATTTCTGTAGTCATAATCGAAAAAATAAATTTAGATAAATGATTTGGGATATCTGAAAATTTAATATCTTTTTTTAAAAGTTCTAAATTTACAAATTCATTAATTAAATTTTTTTTGTCGAAAATTTTTTTTAAATTTGCTTTATCATTAAGATCAATTAAAGAATTTATTGAAGCATTAAAACCTTTTTTTTTTCTATCTAATCTTACGTCATCTATAAGAACACCCTTCATGGACTCTCTTAAAATAAATTTTTGGTAACCATTTTTAATGAGATATTCAGTTGGTATTCTATTCGTAAATTCTAATATATTCTTGTTAAGATATGGACTTCTGTTCTCAACAGAGTGTTTCATTGAATTAAGATCGTCATGTTTAAGAATAACAGGCACAACCTCATGAAATATTTCATTTAACATTCTGTTTCTTAAAATATTATTTGAAAATTTTTTTTGTTCTACTGCATTTAATTGGGATTTGTCTTGAGCATAATTTTCTAATTTGAAACTTTTTTCAAAAACATTTGAGATTGACTCTGGATTTTTATTGTAAAAATTAATGTCTTTTAAACTTTCATTTCTTAAGTTAGGCTTAATATATTTTATCCAATAATCTAGATTTTCAGAGTAATTTTTACTTTTAGGATCAATGCTAGCAAAATATTGAATATAATGATCATAGTAACCTGTATATAATTCATCAGCACCTGTTCCTGATATAGACACTTTAAAATTTTTGAGTGATATTTCTTTTAGTAATTGTGAATGAATAAAATAAGAAATTGTTGATATTGGAGCGTCATGATAATTTACTAAATCACCTAAACTTTCAAAGAAATTTTTTTTTTTATTTTTTAAAAAAATTGGAAAATGATCTATATTACAGTCTTTAACAATTTTGTTAATATTGTCTAATTCATTATATCTTTCATCTTCATCAATTATAGAAAAACAACATATTTTTTTATTCAAAACTTTTGATGCAATAGAAACTAAGGACCCTGAGTCAATGCCACCACTTAAACAAAAGGCTATAGGAACATCTGCTCTCATTCTTAAATCAACACTTTTTATCAATAAATCTTTATTTTTTTTAATAATTTCATCTAAACTCAGGTCATAAGTACTGGCAATATTCGATTTTTGAGAAAAATATTTTGTTATTTTGTAATTATTCTTAATGTCAATTTTCAGAAAAGATCCTGAAGGCAATTCCATTATGTCATCAAAAAAAGTCTTGTTATCATGATGAATGGACTTATAGCCATTAAACAAAAAACTATTTATTTTATCTTTATTAATTTTTTTTTTAAATTACTTAATGAAAAAAGATACTTTATTTCAGAACCAAAAAAAAAACTATTGTTAGTAAATTTATAATATAAAGGTTTCTCTCCAAATGGATCTCGAGATAGGGTTAAAATTTTTTTTTTTTCATCCCAAATTGCAAATGACCACATGCCATCTAAAATTTCATAACATTTATCACCATATTCAATAAAGCTATATAGTAATACTTCGGTGTCAGAGTTGGTTTTAAACTTGTATTTATTTTCTAACTTTTTTCTTATTTCTATATAATTATATATCTCACCATTAAAAATTATTGTAAAATCTCCTATCTTCATTGGTTGGTTTGATCTTTCTTTTAAATCAATGATATTTAAACGGGTGTGTAAAAGATAAATTTTTTTATTTGAAGTTTGATAGTTCACAAGATTCTTATGATCTGGACCTCTTGTTGACATCAATCTAAGAGTTTTATCTAAATTTTGCTCATACGTTGAGCTACTCGATATAAAGCCTGAAATTCCACACATCTCAGATCACATACTTTAATTTTATTAAACTATTCTTTGTAATATTGCGCTTTATCTTTTTGCCTAAAAATAAATTTAAGTTTACAGGCTTAGTAGATACTTTTGGTCTTAAAAATTTAACATTACTGTTATCTATCACATCCCCCTTTTTAATATCTTTTCTAGCGAATGGCTGCCTTCTCATAATTTTTTTATTTGCTTTTTCATCCTTGGATAAAAACTTAGAGTATTTTGATGTCATGTTTTCAATATTTTTAATACCTAAAACTAGTCTTTCCATATCATTAGGATCAGCAGATAAAGAGTGATCTCTAAAACTTGAAAAATTTTTATCCAATGTAAAATGTTTCTCTATTATCTCTGCACCAAACACTCTAGCTGCCAAGCATGCTTCGATTCCTTTTGTATGATCTGAATATCCAAATTTTAAATTTGGCCATTGTTTTTTAAGTTCTAATATTCTTTTTAAATTTGCATCTTTGTATTCAACTGGATATGAAGATACACAGTGTAAAAAACTTATTTTTTTTAATGCTAATTTTGATCTTGATAAATTTATAATTTCTTTAATCGTCTTGCTAGTTTCATGGGGATTTAAAAGACCTAAAGAAATAATAACTTGCTTATTATATCCTAAACACAAATCAATTATATCTAAATAATTATTATCACCTGATGCAATTTTGATTGCATCTGCAATTTTTCCTAAAAATTTTGCACTTTTCAAGTCTAATGGTGTTGAAATAAAATTTAGTTTATAACTATGAGCAAGTCTTTTTAATTTTTCAAAATTGTCAAAAGACATTTCAAATTTTTTTAATATTTTTTTTTTTTCCTCATTAATTATAAAGTCATTAGTTTTAAAAGTTTGAAATTTCACAGCATTCACACCAGTTTTTGCAGCTTTTTGAATTAATTTTTTTGCTATGGCAAAAGACCCTTCATGATTATTTCCAATTTCCGCTACTACAAATGCTGAATTTTTTTTAAAATTTAATTTCATTATCTTAAAATATTTTGCTCTTCAGTTCCCAACTGTTTAACCATTCATTTTTATCATTTTTTTTCCAAATTTCAGAATTTCGATGTTTATCTACAATCTTTTGAAATTCATTTTCATTTAAATCTAAATATTGTAGGACTTCTTTAAAATTTTTTGATGGAAACTCGCCATCATATTTTCTTATTATTTCCATCGCCTCAGCTCTTGTCATTCTATTATTTTGAATGAATCTAGATGTATCCCTTACTGCTCTCCCAAAACCAAATTTTATAAATTGCATATAATAATATAGGTCATCAATTTTATCATCTAAGCTATCAAAATTTGTAAATGTGCCAACAGTTCTTCCAAATTCATTAAGCTTAAAGTTGCTTATATGTTTTTTTACATAATCATAATTATCTGCCATGCTCCATCTAAAAAAATATGAAAAATAAAAAGCTTTTAAGTTTATCTTTTTTATTTGATTACTATCTGGATAAATATAAAAGTTTAAATCTTCCAGATCAATATTATCATCTATCCAATTTTCAGGATAATCACCTATTTGATGTTCTATAACCTCCTCATAATCTCGAACTTTTGTGCTTTTATCATTTAATACGAGGCCGCCATATTCACTTTCGCCATGTTCTGCATAAAATATAAAAGGAATACCAAAATTTATTGCAATTTTGACTGGTACAACATTCACTCCTGCATCCCAAGCAACTTTTGGATTACCTCGTTCAATAAAAAATCTTTTTGATAGGTATCTAGCAATTTTTTGATTTGGTCTTACAAATATATTGTCAAAACCTTTATCTAACAAAATTTCTCTATTTTTAGCACCAACTTCATTTAAGATCAGGGGTGAGTTAGTTACCAGTAATGGTCTTAATCCAAATTCAAATTTTAGTTTTAATGCAATTGAAGTTGAATCTTTTCCTCCTGACCATGGCACAACGCAATCATAATTACTGTTATTCTGTTTTGATATTTTTTTTATTTTATCAGTAATTTTAAAAAATTCTTTTTCCCTTTCCTTCCAATCAATATCTTTTTTTTGTTTAGCAGTTTTGCATGCATTACATACGCCATCTTGATCAAAGGAAATTCTTGGTCTACTTGAAGGAGTTGTGCAAATTTTACAAATATTAATTGTCATACCTAACTTTTATATTTTTAGATATAAGAAATTTTTTCGCTGATTTCAGACTTGCCTCTGTAAAATGATAGATATTCTGTGTACATGCAGCACTTATGTTGTCCAGTTTTAAAACTTCATAAAAATGGTTCCAATTTCCTCCACCTCCCTGCACGATTATTGGAACGTCTATTTTTTTTGAATATCTGTTAATTAAATTGATATCAAATCCCATAAGTCCTCCATCATTATCTATGCTATTTATAAGTATTTCACCAATATTCAAAGATAAAATAAAATCAAGATATTCATCTGTACTGTATTTTATCTGTTTTTTTCCATTATTAATTTTAATAATATATTGATCTTCAACAGTTTTCTCAAAATCAAGAGATTGAATAATTGACGAAGAGCCGAATGAACTAATCAAATCACTTGTAATTTTTGGATTTTCATAAGTAGAAGAATTCATAATAATTTTTTCAACTCCCAAATCAAATATTTTTCTGGCATCTTCTATGGAAGAGACTCCTCCTCCAACAGTTATGGGTAGATGGCAATTTTCAATAAAAAATTTTATCACATTCAAAAAATCATTATTAAGTTTTTTACCCTGTTCAGAAACATCTATTAATATAATTTCATCGGCATTCCATAAATCTATAAAATTTTTTGTGTATCTATAATCTGGTGAAAATTTTTTTGTTCTAAACAAAACTCCTTCTTTAAATGTAAGTGAAATTAATAATCTTTTTTTAAGCATTAAAATTTTCAATAAAATTTTTAATTAATTTCAATCCTTGTTTTTGACTTTTTTCAGGATGAAATTGTACTCCAACTATATTGTGATTTTGAACAGCAACTACAAGTTCTTTACCATAAGTTACAGTGCCAATAATATTTTTTGTCTCAACGCTTGTTGGTGTAAAGGAATGAGTAAAATAAAAATTTGTCTGATTATTAATCTCTTTAAAAATTTCAGAGTCTTTTTTGATTTCACAATTATTCCACCCTACATGAGGTATTCTTTCATTTATATCTATGTCTTTCATACTTTGAACTTTACCTTTAATAAATTTAAATCCAGAATAATTTCCAAACTCATTAGAGCTTTCAAATAAAGCATGAAAACCAAGGCATATGCCTAATATTGGGGTGCCATTATGAACACGATTTGATATTTCATCAAACATATCTTTTTTTTTTATATTTTCATAAAAAGCTTTAAACGATCCTACCCCAGGTAAAATAAACTTGCTTGCTCTATCTAAATCTTCTTTGCTTAAGCATATGATGAAATCACAATTAATTTTTTTTAATGCTGAACAAATTGAAGGTATATTGCCAACACCAGTATTAATAACTCCAATCATTACTAAAAATAATTAATTTTCATTTCTTTTTTTTTTTTCAATGATTGATCTGCTGTAAAACATATTTGCATTAAATTACATAAATAATCAAAAGATGGATTTATTGATTTTTTATTCCTCAACATATTTATGAATGACTTTATTAATTTTTTTCTATTTTCTTTATCAGGATAAGGTAAGTTCATTTTTTTGATTTTGTAATTTTTTTTATTTTTTTTAATCAATACTTGATTATTTAAATTAGAAATGAAAGTTTTATCTTTTTGAAAAATTTTAATATCATGGAAGTGTGGATGAACAGAACCTGAATTTGAGGAAATTTTTACAATTAAGCCGTTTTTATATTCTAACAAATGAGTTAAAAAAGATTCTTTTTTGAAAATAGAATTTTTAGTTAAAATTTTATTTCCCTTAGTAAAAATTGAAATTGGCAATTCATCAACCAACCAATTTACAATATCAATCATATGGATTGATGCGCCCTGGGTTAAAGAATAATTTTTTTCTTTAGATCTCCATTCAAATAATTTATACAACCTTCCCCAAAGATAATCAGCCTCAATATTGTATAAATATTTTTTATTTATATTTTTTTTTAAAAACTTAAACATTCGAACTTCTCTTAAAACTAAATTTGAAAAAATTTTCAATTTCTTTTTTTTTACAATTTTTCTTAGTTCTTTCAATTCACCTGGTGTAGTAACTATTGGTTTTTCAACTATAAAGTTTTTACAAATATTAGATAAAAATTTTATTTGTTTAAAATGATCAGAATCATAACTCGCAATTGATATTAAATTTATATTTTTTTTTAAATGCAAAATATCTTTAAAGTTTGAAAAAATTTTAATTTCTTTAAATTTTTTTTTTAAATGCTTATGTTTTGTCTCATCTTTTTCACAAATTCCAATCACCTTGGTGTTAACTGTAGAATTTAATGCCTCAATATGTTTAGCACCGACACCAAAACCTATAACGATTGATTTAATTTTCATTAATAATTTTTTTTATTCTAATTAAGTCTGACTTATAATCGACTGTCATTTTTTTTATATTTTTAAATTTATAATTTTTTGAACATTTAAAATTTTTTATTTTAAAATTACTATCATTTTTATAAAAGTATTTAGTAACATGCTCCCGTTCATCCTTTGTCATAAATCTAATATTTTTTTTTAAAATTCTTGTTTTGATAATTTCTATTGATTGACCTTGAGGAAAAGTTCTTGGAAAAACATTTGTAATTAGATCTGTATTTTTATTTTTTTTTAATAACAAAATTGCCTTATCTATCATTTTATAATCAATTAAAGGACTATCTGCACTTATTCTTAAAAAAAATTGTGATTTGTTTTTTAGCGCAGCATTTAAAAGTCTTAATGCTACATTTTCTAGATTACCTTTATATATATTAATTTTTTTTAGATTTAAGAATTTGACAAGTTTCTTGTCAAATCTACTTGTAGAAGTTGCTACAATAATTTTTTTTATTTTTTTTGATTTTTTTACATTGTCTATGACATATTCAATCAAGGTTTTATCAATTATTTTACTAAGAACTTTATTTTTAAATCTTCTTGAATTAGATCTGGCTTGAATAATTGCTAGCAATAAAATATACCTGATTTATGTTAAATTTATTTTGTACAAATTCAAAATTATTAAAAAAAAAAAATATTACAGACTTATTATCATTAAAAAATGATCATTGGAAGCACGGTATTCAATCACAAAAAAAATTTTTTTTAGAAAATATTAAAACTAATGATTTACATATATTACTTTATTCAGAAAAAACTCTAATTGGTTATGTTTGTCTTAGAAAACATAAATTTTTTACAAAAAAAAATAAAAAAAAAATAAACTATCTTCATTTTGATACATGCATAATTAAAAATCAATTCAGAGGTAAAAATTACACTAGAATTTTGATGAATTTTACAAACAAAATTATAGAAAACTTTAAATGTATTTCAATTTTATATTGTGAGAAAAAATTAGTTAGTTTTTATCAAAAATATGACTGGAAAGTATCAAATGAAAAATTTTACAATATAATTCAATCGTCAAAAAAAAAAATTATAATGACTTACAATGAGAAATCAAAATATAAGAAATAACTTAGTTTTTTTCAATTTATTTTAAATCAAAATATTATGAATAGAAAAATAGAAAAAAAAATTTAATTATAAATAAAGATAGAATAATGATTATAAAAAAATTTTGACTGATTGAGATATTGAGAATTTCTAAGTATAAAGATGAAGAACTATTTAATAAAAATTTTACTAAGGAAAAAATAAGTCCAACTCCAACTAAATCAATTAAAGTTTGTATACTAATTAATGTTAATAAGTAAAACTTATTAATCTTCGTGATATTAGTTAATTAAAGAACTTTTCGTAGTATTTAAATAAACCAAAATACAAACTAATTGTGAAAAATAGAACTAATGAATGTTTTTTTAATAAATAATACAACAGATCGATATTTAAAAATTTTTTTCAGTGCATAAATCAAGCCAATTGAGCTATTAGTACTGGTCAGCTGCACGCATTACTGCGCTTCCACATCCAGCCTATCAACGTGGTGGTCTACCACGGCTCTATA
>Ga0181553_10000343_pt1 | contig 40081 bp, 36 predicted proteins | sample 011ome_17_FD_133753 | JGI IMG/M metagenome (GOLD analysis project Ga0181553, IMG submission 133753) | Coastal salt marsh microbial communities from the Groves Creek Marsh, Skidaway Island, Georgia - 011502XT metaG (megahit assembly) | ecosystem: Environmental > Aquatic > Marine > Intertidal...
CAAGTTCAGTACCCATGGCAGTAGTCAGTTCCGCATTGCCATCAGCCAGCATGGTAATTTTCTCGGCATTCTGGGCTTCGCCCCATGCACCCATGACAAAAGCGTCATTTACGGACAGGCAAATAATACTGTCTGCTTTATCAAGGATAGCATCGGCATTGACCACGTAACCCGGTAAATGGGTCATGGAACAGCCTGGTGTGAAGGCGCCAGGTACGGCAAACATCACCACTTTCTTACCACCAAATAGCGCGTCGGTTGATACACCTTCAGGGCCTTCACTACCCATCACTTTCAATTCGACGGAAGGAATCTTATCTCCTACTGCAATAGTCATCTCACTCTCCAGATTAATAATTTAAAGGGGGAAAAATACGGAGTGACAATGATCCAGAAATCGGAGAGGCAAGACAACTGTTTTCGCTTAATTTACACTTGTGAATCAACCACGGGAAATGGCTGGAACCAGATCAGGAATAACCCCATGAAAAATAAGTTCTTTTGTGCGCCACTGTTGGCACTGTCTGTGCTCTTTACACCTCACCTCTTTGCCCAGGATGACAATTTTGATCCGCACACCTGGGATCTTGAAGCGCTCTACCCCAGTCTTGAAGCCTGGGATGCAGAACGCAATCAGTTGCTGGACCAGATTGGCAATATAGAGCAATTCCGGGGAACCCTCGGAAATGACGCCGAGTCCCTTTACACGGCGATGCGTTATGTTTCGGATATTTACAAGGAAGTGCTGCGCGTATATTCCTATGCCAGCATGGAACAGGATCAGGACATGAGAGTGACTGATTCCCAGGAACGTAATCAGCTGGCAGAAGGACTCTTTGCCAGCTTCAGCCAGGCAACTTCCTGGATTGATCCGGAACTCATTACCGTTGGCGAGGAACGCATCAATACCTTTATAGAAAATTACGAGGCGCTTTCTCCTTTTGCATTCATGTTGGAGAACACGCTTCGTCAGGGTGAACATACACTCAGCGATGAAACCGAACAGGCTCTGAGTTATTTTTCCCAATCTTTTGATGCGCCTTCCAATATTTACTCATTGATCGCCAACTCGGATATCCCTTTTCCAACCCTGACCATGTCAAACGGTGAAGAAGCACTGATCAACTCACAGGGGTACAGTTTCTGGCGCGGCAGCCAGAACCGGGATGACCGCAAGGCGGCTTTCGATGCCTACTGGAACAAGTGGGCGGAATACAACTCCAGTGTTGGCATGGTGCTTAATTCACATGTCCAGATGCAGGTGGCGCTCGCCAATGCCAGGAAGTACAACAGTGTGCTTGAGAGAGAACTCTTCAATGACAACTTGCCCGAGGCCGTCTACCGCACTTTGGTAGAAGAGGTAAACAAGGCCCTGCCTACCCTGCATCGTTATTTCAAACTGCGTGGCCGCATGCTGGGTGTCGAACAGATGCACTACTACGATATCTATCCTTCCCTTGTGTCACTGGACAAGGTTTTCGATATAGAAACCTCCAAGGAAATTACCCTGGATGCCATGTCCGTGCTGGGAGAAGACTGGGTCAGTATGCAGCGCGATGCCATTGCCCAGCGCTGGATGCATGTTTATCCACAGCAGGGAAAACGCAGCGGCGCCTATATGAATGGTTCAGCCTATGATGTGCATCCCTACCTGCTGCTTAATCACAACGATGATTATGATTCCCTTTCCACCTTTGCCCACGAGTGGGGGCACGCCATGCATACGCTGTATGCCCAGCAGGCGCAGCCTTTTGAAACGGCAGATTACGCCACCTTCACTGCAGAAATTCCTTCCACCTCACTGGAATTAATCCTTGAACAGTACATGGTCAAGAATGCCGAAACCGTAGAGGAGAAACTGTTCTACCTGGGCCAGGGCCTGGAAAACATGCGCGGCACTTTTTACCGACAGACCATGTTCGCCGAATTTGAACTGGCACTATACGAAGCAGTGGAACGCGGTGAAGCCCTAAGCGGTGCCCGCATCACAGAAATCTATGCGGACATCGTGCGTCGCTACCATGGTCACGATGAAGGCGTGGTACTGGTGGATGATCTATATACCAACGAATGGATGTTTGTCCCTCATTTTTACTACAACATGTATGTCTTCCAGTACGCCACCTCCCTTACTGCAGGTACTGCGCTCTATGCAAAAATTGTTGAAGATGGAGAAGTCGGCGTGGAAAACTACAAAAACCTCCTTCGTGCAGGTGGATCTGATTACCCCTACGATATACTCAAAGCTGCCGGTGTTGATATGGCAACACCTGAACCCTACCGGGCTGTTGTAGACCGTATGAATGCCATCATGGATGAGATGGAAGCCCTACTGGATGAGCAGGCCGTGAATTAATTGTTGGGAGCAGGCAAAAAATTCAAGTCAGCAGTTGGGCCAGTTTTTTATGGCGTAATGATTTTTACCTTTATTATCACCACGCTGGCCACAATTCCTGCAATGGAGCAAACCAGTACCATTGAGTTCATCACTATTATTGTATCTGTACTACCCGTTTATATCCTTTTTCCATGGATGTTGTTTACCACGGACTACACAGTCTATCAGGATGAACTCAAGATACGTTGCGGTCCCTTTCGCATTCGGATCAATAGGAATGATATTTCCAGTATCAAACCTTCAAACATTATGATGTCAGGACCTGCCCTGTCCATGGATCGACTGGCCATTTTTTATGGTGACGGCCGAACCTTGTTGGTTTCACCTGAGGACAAAGCCGGTTTCTATCGTGCCATGGAGTTTGATCAACAAGAGGAACGATGGAAGTAGATTTTATATGACAAAAATATCATTACCGGTGCTTCAGGGAATTTTGGCCGTGGTGCAACAGAAAGAATGCTCAATCATGTGGATGCAGGCGACCTGATCCTGGTTACACGCAGTCCTGACTCCCTGGGTGATATGGTGGAAAAAGGCTGTACTGTCCGCTTTGGTGATTTTGATAATTACGGCTCCCTGGTTAGTGCGTTTCACGGGGGTGAAAAAATGCTGATGATCAGCGGCAGCCGCGTCGGTCAACGTATGCCCCAGCACACCAATGCCATCAATGCCGCAAAAGCCAGTGGAGTGAAGCATGTCATCTGCACTTCTTTTGTCGGAGCGGAACCGGACAACGCTTCACCGGCGATCAGCGACCACCTGGGCACTGAAGCATTACTAAGAGAAAGCGGCATGACATGGACCGCCCTTCGAAACAGCCAGTATGCCGACTATATTTTTGCCTCGGCACCCAATGCGATTCGTGGAGGCAGCTGGCTTTCAAGTTCCGGGGAAGGAACTGTCGCTCATATCTGGCGCGAGGATTGTATTGACGCTGCTGTCAGCGTGTTATCTTCCGATGGCCACGACAATACGGTCTACAACATCACCGGGCCGGAACTGCTCCGGGTCAGGGATGTGGCAAATATTGTCAAGGAGGTATCCGGCCGGGATTTCGAATTTGTCGAAGTGACTGACGAAGGCATGTATGAGTTTTTTGATTCACTGGGCGTACCAAGAAGTCCAGTGGATGATCATGTGGCCTCGGACATTCCCTGGTGCAGTGACGACATGGTTTCTTTCGAGCGCACTATCCGTGAAGGGGGCTTCAGTATTATCTCTGATGATTTTGAAAAACTGACTGGCCATAAACCAAGAACATTAAAATCACTCGCGAAAGCGAATTCAAACCTACTACTTCCTCAATAAATCCGCGCTGTTCTTCTAAGGGAAAAAATATGAATGATACAAACTAAAAAGATATTACAAGGGAGAATCAGGAAAAGCAGGACGGAAAGCTCATCATTCAAAAATAAGTGAGAGGGCAACTGACTTGTAATCAGTAGATCCCATCTTTTCACAAGAGAATGACTCTTGGTGCCGGCACCAACTCCGAAAGCCCTGGATATAAGTATCCGGGGCTTTTTCGTTTCTAGCGACTAACTCAAAAGTGTCCAATAGAAAGTCTTATTTGGGGTTCCTTTGCAGTGTTTGTCCCAAAGAATCGGAAAATGTTAGCTAACTACCCAAAGCGGAAGTATCAGTTATCCCACGTTAATCGGTGTTATAACGTCCGCATTTCAGGTAAAACTGACCTTCCATATCGCACGTTATAGCTCTTGAGAGGTGGCTGTGAAGGAAAAACTACAAGAATATGCATTGGTGGACGAAGTAATCAGCACTGTAGCTATCATCATTTCTTTAGTTATCTTGATATTTCAAGTGCAAATGAGTACAGAAGCGACTGTTACAAGCAGTAGAGAGGCACACTCCAGTACATCTATAGAATTGCTATTGGAGATATCTTCCTCTGAAGACTAGGCAACCCTTTATGTAAAAATGTTGAGAAAAGAAGAATTAACTGCCGTTGAAACATATCGGGTTTATTAATTACCTGGGCGCTTGGCTAAGGTTTACAGAGGAAAGTTATTACCAATTTCTTGATGGGCGTCTTGAAGAAAAATTCTGGAATGGGCGAGTAGAACAGGTTATAGGCCAGAGCTAGCCAGAACTATGGCTATACATTCTATTAGTTCCGGAATTTTTGCTCCAGAATTTTCTGAATGGTTTATAGAAACTATAAATGAAAGATATAAATAAGGGCGGCTTCTATGACTGACCGGGGTAGACAACACATGGTCTGCAAAAGATCACCGACAAACCAGGCTGCCGACGAACTGTACGTTTTTTTTACGCTCCTCGTCGGCAGGAATCTGTACTTCACATGACATTTCGCCCTTGCTGATTATCAGCCGCTGCTCACCGCTATCAACTTCAGCCTGAAAATATCCGTTTTCATCGGTGATAGCGAGTCCTTGCGCATTTGTTACCAGAGCGTTACCTAGGACTTCACCGTCAGGGAGGATTATCTGGCCGGCAACAACATGAATTTGTGTTGCCCGCCAATTCAGCGCGATGACATTGCCAGGGTACAGCGTGTGACGATAACGTTCCTCGGACAGCACCACTAGATCGTTGCCTCGGCCCTGGATTTGAAAGTCATAGGTGGAGTATGCAGCCAGCGGAATGAATGCCGATTGATCTGGCTTCACCGTCGCTTTGACGACACCGTTAACGTATATGTCGAATTCCGCATCGATATCCTTGTCACCCGCGACATGCACCATCGTACCGCTATTGTAATTTCTTCCATTGCTGACCTGTCCGGACTTGAAATTGGTGATAAAGCTGGTGTTGAAGCGTCCGGTGATTTCAGTTTGGCCGCCGTCCAGTATGTAGCGCGCCGACAGGTCTGCCCCTCCCCAGCCTCTGTCCTTCTCCATCCTCGCCAGCACCGAATTCCGGCTGTCCATATCAGCACGCATCGTATAAAAAGTTCGATTCAGCGGCGATTGCTGGTGTCCCCATCTGGTTTGCCAGCTACCGGATTGGTCGTTCATTCCTGAGTATTCGTGATTGACCAGCGCCAATCTTGGGCTGAAAGTGGTGTTGGCATTGCCATGGCTGAGATTATAAGTGAATGTCAGCATGCCCAGTAATTCGCCATTATTGCGAGACACTTCGAAACCCGCATTGATTCGCCTGGTGCTTCGGCTGGAGGGATTGAATCTCATGCGAAATCCATAGGCGTCATTGGAATAACTAATGGCATTGCCGATTTTTCGGTAGAAAAGGGAATATGTAAATGGCCCGGTGAACAGGTCCATGCTGGTAGAAATGATTGACCGCATATTCCCCAGATTCTTGCCGGGTTTGTCACTGAATACTTTTACGGCATTGAAGTTGAAGCCAAGCATTTCACCATTGAAGCGGTACGCTAGGGAGCCAGCGGCTGTACCATTCTGCTCCATGGTGGCACTCACCTGATACTGCTGTTTGCTGTCTTGTTTGTAGTATGCTGTCTCCAGTGACAGCCCGTTATCCTGGTATGCAAGCAACATACTGCCACTGCTTTGATCGTTGATTCTTCGGGTCATGCCCGCACGAACAAAGACGCTGTCATTTCGCTCGGTGATGCCGCGGTCAGTTACGATATATGACTGGTTACGGTTGTAATATTGGCCAGCCTGGAAGAAATAAAGCGACTGGTCACGGGGAGGAAGCTGCATGGATTTTGTATAATAAAACTCCTCAGTACGCACGTTACCGCCAGTATCCGTGATTCTGATATCAATATAGTAAGAGCCATGCGGAAGACTGGCGGTGTCGATTAGCTGGTTGCCTGCCTCATAGTATGCGCTACCAAGCAGTACTCCATCCCGGTATATTTCTATCCGGCTTCTTGTAGGGAAATACAACTGTAGTTCGGTACCCAGGGAGTTTTGCAGATCCGTCCTGGTATTCAGGGAAGAAGAAAAAGATAGGCCCCGCATCCTGGAAGCATCCTGGAACCTGAAATTACCGGTAAAGGGCCTCATCAATCCAACTGCCAATTCCTTGCCGTTGATTTCACGTTTAAGCGACACCTCCTCGAAATCAATGCCGCGACTGTCGGTGAGGGTGGTATTGAGTGAAAATCTGGTCTCTCCGATGGACAGAAAAGAGTTATTGGCGAAGCTGAAAGACGTCTCGGAGAGGTCAAGACTGGAAAAATACAAATTATTATTGCTGATAAAAGACACATCCGCCGTTGATTCTGGCAAGAATCTGCGCCCTGTGTTTGATTGAACCGCGAAATAGGCTGGATTTAGAAAAAGCCAAATCTGCAGCCTCGATCTGTTGAAAATAATTTCAACGGAATCGGGTTCCATATGGCCACAGTCAATCTGGTAGTCTGAATGGCATACAGCATGCTCATTTCCAGGCAGTTTCCCGGCAAGCATTGCAGCGAGAGGGATTCCCGCCTTCAGATTCTTGACGGTAGCGGCGATGGATTGCGGATCGTGAAATTGGATATATTCGTTATTGAAACTGGCAATTGATGAGGTCAGGTAATCACCGCCAAGAAATATATCCACTTCGGTTATCTGCTCATCAGCAAGCTCTTCGAAGCCGGCGGGCACTGGCTGTTGCGCCTTGATCCCGGCAGCAAAAATACATAACAGCAATAACAAAAATTGTGACAGGCGTGAAATCATCAGAATCCTGAATTACTCAAAATATCTGGGGGTATTTCCCATTTCGTTTCTGACTGTGTATGTGAAAGGTCCGGAAAACGGCAATTCACTATTCCAGGAATTACCTGGATAAACTCTCCTGTCCGGCAAAATGGCGCATTCCTCACGGTTGACGGGATTACACTGTTTGCCATCAACAAGGAGATAGTTGCTATTGCCGGTGTTTATGAAGCGCGCCTGATTGTCAACACGTTCAAATTCAAGAATGCTTTTTGCCTCTACGGGCATATCGATTACAAGAACCTGGTAAGCAACTACGATATTCAACCTGGAATTAAGCTCCCCGCTGTCATCTCCAGAAAGTTCCGCAGGCGGATCGACAGGAATAAAGTTAACCCGGTAAATTACTTCATCATCATGTTTATCCCTGAGGTTCAAAAATCGAACGATGCTCCTGCCTTTCGGGGGGATAATCAGTTTATTTGGGGTGACCAGAAAATCCTGGTTATTAGCTGGAGTCACCAGTTCCATATTCTGATCATCAGTGCCAGGCTGCGTCACCAGATAAGGTTCCACTTTGACATATAGTATCTGTGAATCGCTTCCATTCATCACGGTTATATCCTTCCTTGATTCGTTCACATCGTCAAAAACAACTATGGAAGTGTTTACAATCAGCTGCGCGTATGTTGGTTCGGCCATGCAAAACAACATGGCTAAAGACAAAAAGGTAATTTTTTTAGAATTCACGAGCATAGTTACCGCCTTATTCAGGTTTAATAATCAAATTGATGTGGCCATTTGATATTTCATAGCTATTCGCGTTGAAATATTCAGGAATCTCTAAATTGATAAGTGCCTGATTTGAATCATCGCACTGTTCTTTTTGTGACCTGACCTTCAAGGCCCGATCCCCGCCGAGCCCTATGGATGCGTTAACGGACAGTCTTGAACCATTTATTCTGGTCACAGAAATGCCGTTATTGCTTTCAATATCAAGCGAGACCTCAAAATAGCGATCTTCAGGTGACAACACGCAAAACGGTATGGCCAGACCGCGGGAACCGACAGCATTGCCAGCACCCAAATTTCCAAGTACCACATTGGCTTGTTCTGACCTGGACTGGCTATTTCCGTTTGAATTGATGTAACCGATCACCGATCCCTGCAATTTTTCCAGTGACAGAGAAAGTGAACCTGAACTGATACCGTCGAGTTGGCCATCGGTAGTTTGCGCATCGGATTTGTAGTTATAAATAGCCAGTGCGATAGGAAAAACAGCAAAAATGCATCGACGAATGCTCATTCAGGCTGCACCATCAAGGTAATGGAATCGGAAAATGTCCCGCTTTTTACTGAAGACAAATCGGCTTCCGAAACATTCACTGCCAATGTTGCATTATCCAGACCTCCACAATCCTGCGAGACGTTGTCACCAGCACCCATGATCGGGTTGGTACCCACGTCCTGACCAGGCGGCGATGTGACAGAATCTATAAAAGACAGTGAATAACCGATGGCATCGCTGGAGGTGTTGTCCACCAGGTAGAAATTAGCGTTGGCATCCTGGTTTAAAGAGGAAAATGTAATCGAATATCCGCCATTTATGCTTGAGCTGTAGACACAAAAGCTCTCGGTAACCGAAATATTACCCATACCTGAGTATGTCCCAAGATCGATGCCATCTAGGGAACTCACCATGACTTCAGAAACAGAGGCAATAGTTATAAAAACATTAAAAGTAATTCCGGGATCATATGCCATTCCGGAAATTCCACCGATCGCAGAGATACTGAATGATCCGGAATAATTTCCAGAGATCACACTGTTTATATCCTGCTCATTTATCTGGACCTTAACTCTCGAATTGGGACCATTCTGGGTACAATTGCGAAACTGACCAGCATGCACTTCACTTTCAACGACACCAGGGAATAACTTGTGGTAAACGCCTCCACCTGCAATCATATCCGCGTGAAAAATCTCTATGAACAGTCGCCTGTTTCCAGTTTCAGCAGTATTGCCATTCAAATAAAGATAAAACCCACCATCTGCTATGACGTCATCAACATTCAGTTGATACGGAAATGTTTCTCCTGACTTAGGCGGATTAGGGTTTGCTGTATTAGCCGACGAAACACAATGATCCTGTTCTAGAAGCAGTGAACCCGCACTGATATAAGTGCCAAAATCAAAATCCCCTATTTGCCTGACCTGGACATGGTCTGCCTGGCCATAAAGCGTAGAAGCCATCAACAGCATCACTGCACAGGCGGATTTTGAAAATATTTTTGATGCTGAAACCATATGACCGGGCCATTTATCAGGACCGGCAAAATACCGGCCCTGATACCTGATTTTTTAGATTGGGTTGACCAGAAGAATCAGGGTGTCTGAATAGCTGTCAGTGGTAGCATCACGAATTTCCTGCTCCGCTATACTTACGTCGATTGAAGCATTGTCCGTAGAACTGCAGTCGCGATATACGCTGCCATTGAATGTAGTTGACGCAGTGTTGTAGGCAACGGCTGCGGCGGCTGGAGCACCAGTGGCAGCCCCGTTAAGCTTGACAGTGTACTGAATAGTATCGGCGTTGCTGTTGGTTCCGGCCAGCTCAAAACCTCCATTAGCAGATGTTGGTGTTATGGTATATCCGTCACCACCGTTACGGTAAACGCAAAAGCTGTCACCCTGATTGATGCCACCAGTATCACCGGCACCATATGTCCCGAAATTGATTGATGCCAATTGGGTGATCTCAACGCTGTCGAGTATCTGCAGGTCAAGATCGATCTGGCCAGTGCTGGTGGCGCCCAGATTGCCATCCTGCGTGGCAGCAAAAGCAAAGGTTGAAATCGAAGCCGCGGCTATAGCAACGGATAATTTGGATATCTTTTTCATGGTTAACTCCATTATTTGAATTTAGGATGTTTAGGGCTGTAATAGCCACGTCATAGTCATCTCAATAACCGTGCCAAATTTAATAACTGGGGCGATATTCTTATCTTGCTGATATATATGATTATTTTTTATACGGTGTATCGCCGCATGAATTCTGAAATTGCAAATTGGATAGTCATTTTCAAATTAGTTTCAAATTGGGCAGGTGCTATATGAATTGGTTTTCAAATTCCCACAATAAAAAAGGCCCCTAAGGGCCTTTGCTAAAATAATAAAAAAGGCCCCTAAGGGCCTTTGCTAAAATAATTGCTGGTTATATTCTCTTCGCGCTATCTATTTTGACGCAAATTCTGCTGCAGTATTTGAATGGTTTCATTTATATGCTCGACCGTAATTGATATCAGGCCTCTTAATACTGGCAATGCTTTGAAGAAATCCTCGGTATTGCCCCCCCTGCGGCCACGTCTTTACTCGAGTGATAAAGTCTTTCAAGACCGAAGGTTTTGCAGGTACCAAGAAGCCTGTTGATTTCTCTTGAAACAGCTTTTGGCTGCATTTCATGCATAGCAATTTTTAATCTAAAATCTGTCTGGCGAAATTCCATTCTCAAGGCCGTGATATTGGCCAGTGTGCGAGTAATTTGCCCCTGACAACCATTACATTGCTCATATATAGCACATGACAATGTCGAAGAAAAAATTAGGGAAGCATGCTCTTATTTTGTTGCTTGCTTGCCTGCAGAGCCCGTTTTCTTAGATACCTGTTTTTTCAGTTCCTGGGAATTCGAAACGGCGCTTTTGATAAGATCGTACTTGCTCATGGTTATTCTCCTGTGCTTTATTCAAATAAGACATTCACAAGCTTCGTTTCAAGAACCGTGCCAATAACAACCCTTCAGATTAATTATCTTACCTTATTGATTTTATTAACTTATTTAAATATTTGAAGTTGCATAACCGAATATAGTTATGCGATTTGTAGCAAATTGACCGTTTAAAATGAGAATCATCAGACCAATTGCGAAACGTTTACTGTTTTTATGGAGATAACGGTCTTGTCAATGAGTGCAGATACTTCATTTTGCCGCTCATAAACCAGTGGGTCTGATTGAGAGGCCTGCAATTCCAGCTCTTTCATTAACCGTGATAGAGGCCTTGCGCCATATAGCAGGCAGACTCCCTTAAGGGAATGAGCCTGTTTTCTAAGCAGTTCGTCATCACGCGACTCAAAGGCAGCATTGATAGATATGGCATTTTTTTCCAATTCCTCGAGAAAGGGACACAACAGCATGTTTAATTCGGACTTGCCGGTATCCAGTTTAAGTTGGGCTAATGTACTGATATCAATATAGGGAAGTTGCTTGTTTTGTGTCGGTCTGGCATCTCCGCTGTTCTGGCCCAAGGGTCTGGGTTCTAAATCTTGTCGGAAGAACTTATTCAGAGTTGTAATCAGATCTTCCATACTCACCGGCTTATGTATAAATCCGTTAAAACCTATGTTTACAAGGTTATCCATATCTTCAAGTTCAGAAAATGCAGAAAAGGCCAGTACAGGCAGTTTGTCTTTGCTATCCTTTTTTCGTATTTCCCTTATGGCCTCGTAGCCGTCCATTATGGGCATCCCCAGGTCCATCAGCACCAAATCATAAATGCCACCCTTTAATGCATTGACAGCATCCACACCGTTGATGCAGGCAGTGACGGTAAAGCCAAGATTCTCTAGCATTTCGCAGACGATTTCCCGACTAGCTTTATTGTCTTCAACCAAAAGCAATTTCTTGGTGTGGGCAATTTTTGCAAAAGACGAAAAGGCGGTTTCATCATAATGTGGTTGACTATGCAATATTTCAGGGTCTGGATACAGAATCGGAATTTTGGCCCAGAATGTGGACCCTTCTCCCTCTATCGAAATAACGCCGCATTCTCCGCACAAAATCTCCGTTAATTGCTTGCTAAGGTATAAACCAAAGCCAGTTCCTGTAGAACCTGATGACTTAATATTTTCACTTTTCCAATATGGCTTGAAAACATCTCCGATCTTATCGGCTGGTATGCCTCTTCCGCTGTCCTTAACGCTAAATTTAAGGTAGTTGATATTGTTTTCGTTGTTTACGTCTACATCGACATCAATACCTCCAGCTTCTGTGTGCTTGATGGCATTGTTTATAAAGTTCAGCAATATATTCTTTATTTTCTTATTATCGGCGTAAAAGAAAGTATCTTGTGGGAAACTAATGTTGATTCGAATGCGCAATTTACTGAGCTTTGAGTTACTACCGACAAGAAGATTTATCTGATCGAACATTTCATGAACTGAAAATACTTCAGGTTTTATCTTGCTATCCCCATATTCGTATGATGTGAATGACAATATCTCATTAGTTTGGGTAAGGAGATTTGAACAAGCCATACTGATTACATTGAACAATTTATCATTCAAGGTATTTCTAAGCTGCCTTTCCAGTAAGCTAATAGCTCCTACAAGGGAAGTGAGCGGCGTTTTCATCTCATGGCTTATCATGGACAACAAGTTGGATTTTTCCCTGTTAGCCATTTCATGAGCTATTTTTGCTTCCTGAAGACTCTTGGTGGTTTTTTCTAGTTCATCAAGATTTTTTTCTTGATAGTCCAGGATCGTTAGCATATCGATTTGTGAATCGAAGAGAGGGAAGTCCATCAGTTTTACCTGATTGCTGCTGTCCTGTTCCTGCAGTTTCGCCAGCCAAGGCATCCCCACAAGGTAAAAATGCTCCTGGTTCATTTTACTTTGAATAAACTGCGCTCGAATGGGATAAAAGTTCTTTCCAAGATTAAATATGAATGGGCTCCTTTTATTTTCCTGGAAAAACCCGATCTCCGCTTTTGTATAGCCGGACATTTCCATATTGGGCCTGATAAAACCGATTATTTGATTAATATTCGTTATGGTAGAATATCCCAGGCACTTATTCACCAGATTACTGGTGAAAAAAATTTCACCTTTGCCATTGAAACCTATAACGGCAGTAAAAAGTTCATCAAGTAACTTCTTTTCCGGATCATTTGCTTGCATTTACGATAACTCCAGGAAGAATACAGTTTCCTGATAACTGTCTGTAGACCTGTCTTCTTCTTTTTTGATGATTATTTTTTCTCCAAATCTTGCTGCCAACCCCTTGAGCATCCCTCTGACCAAAGGGGCGAGCCCTTTTCTGTGCGACTTGTAAACTACGGTTATGTCCTGATTTTCAATTAATGTTTTGAATACAGGGGCCATATAACCCGGATAGGCTGTAGATAGCCTGTCATGCAGGCCGTTCACGTTCTTCATGAATTCCAGAAATGTTGCACCGGTCATGTTCATCAGAAATCCATGGACCTCATCAGCCGTCCTAGTGATCCAGTGCTCACCGAAAACTTCAAGACACTCTTCAAGATCCATTTCGAGATACTTGCAAGCCGCCTCGATCAGGCCAAGAGTTTCACTGTCCTGGTATTGCCTGTCGTCTATGAAATTTTCCTGAGTTTTGGCAGCCCGAGTGATTTCAAGCCAAGCAGATTCGCCGCCTTTCTCTTTGACCAGCTGCTTTAATGAGTTGTGTATGATTCCGTACATGTTTGTGTATTCCTCCGCCCATTTTCACAGGCATTATGTGTCGCTGCACCAGCTTTTCATTTTTCTATAAATGGTTGAGGGACTGAGCTCAAGTTTTCTTGCCGCTAGTTGAACGTTTCCTTCGCAAAAATCCACTGCCGCTTGAATTATTTTCTTTTCGGACAGCCAGAAAGGCTGAATCGTCTGGGTATCTGCAGCCGCAGTGGAATGCGCTATCTCGTCTTCCACTGATACATGAGAGCTCACTATTTCTGATTGAAGGCTGAACCGGTCGAACATAGCTTTGGGCAACATACTTTTTTCGAGAAGATCTCCATTATGAAGAATTACGGCGTTTTCCAGGGTATTTTGCAGTTCACGAATATTGCCTGGCCAGTAATATTCGCTAAAAATCTTTTCTGTTTCTTCGGTTAAGCCTACAAAGTTTTTACCCAAATCCATTGAAAACTTTTCCAGAAAGTATTTAGCCAATATAAGCATGTCGCCCTTTCTTTCCCTTAAGGGTGGCATCTCGACAGGAAGAACGTTCAGCCTGTAGTACAAATCTTCCCTGAACCTTTTTTTCATGACTTCTTCTTCCGGATTCCTGTTGGTGGCACAGATTATTCTGGTGTGGACTTTCCGTTCATCTTTATCGCCAACACGGTTGAAAGTTCCTGACTGCAGAAAGCGCAATAACTTGGACTGCAGGTCGATATCCATTTCGCATATCTCATCAAGGAACAAGGTGCCGCCCTCTGCTCTTTCCACAGCTCCAATACGATCCTTCAAGGCGCCGCTAAAAGCTCCTTTGACATGCCCGAAGATTTCCGATTCAAATAGATCTCTGGGAATCGCCGCACAATTCAATGCCACGAAAGGCTTGTCTTTTTTGTTGCTTGTATCATGAATAGCTTGTGCGCAAAGCTCCTTGCCAGTGCCACTTTCACCTGTAATGAAAACACTGGCATAACATTTGGCGGCACTTTCGATAATCCTGTAGACAAGCTGCATTTCCAGTGAACGACCGATAAATCCATTAAATTTATTTTTGTCGAAATTATTACTGTAAGTCTTTACTGTCTCTACCAGTTCACCATGGCTGATACTGTTTTTTATCGTGACTCTCAGCCGTTGTTTCGAACAGGGTTTTTCGATGAAATCAAAACTACCCAATTCCTCGGCCCTTTCGACATTTTCGGCTGAACCATGGGAAGTAAGGACAATCGTAGTGACTGGTAGTTTATTTATTGAAATAAATTCCAGGATTTCCAGCCCGTTTATATCTGGCAGTTCTATATCCAGAAGCAAAATATCGGGTTGGATTTCCGATATCGCCTCCAGGGCATCGAGGCCCTGATGAAATATTCTGATATTGCCGCCAACATCATCTAGATATGACTTGTAAATTTCAGCGGTCGCTTTGCTATCTTCTACGATAAATATTGTTTTATTTCTCATGGTATTACTCAATAATTGCAGGTGCCAGCCTGTTATTTGTGTCGACATTGCAACGTGCACACACATCCCTGACTAGCAACACCTGCATCTGATCGTTTGTTATTAGCAAGATCAATAAACCATCATATCCTAACCTCTGGTATCAGATTCAAACATCGTGCCAAAACGATAAATCACACTGGGTTTTCATAACCTTCTGTATTTAATAGAAAATTATCTATTCACGTTGCCCGGTATGCCAACCCGTTTGTATCAAATTGCAACAAAACCACTGCTTTTGCAAAATGAAAATTATTTAGCCCGCATTTATTGCAATTTGCAAATATTGCAGGCACTTAAGCTCTAGGCTGGACTGAAAGATGTAGGAGCATGGCAATCAGGCTAATACTCAATGCTGACAATCTGCTTCCGGCCGATAGCGGACATTAAAGTCTGTCCCATTGAGTTAATCTGCTTCTAAGAAAATCAACCGGTTACAAGGCTAAATACAATCATTTAATGGGACAATCCTGAGAAGCAACTAATTGAATTTAATGAATTAATTGAAAGTGGGGCGATTAACTTGTAAATAGTTGCTCTTACTCAGCTCCTTGTTACACTCTTTGTTTCATGGATTTACCCACTCTCCTCACTTTTGTCTTCAGCTTCTTCCTGATAGCCCTTAGCCCCGGTTTCTGCATGACCCTGTCCATGACCCTGGGCATCAGTATCGGTGTACGGCGGACATTGTGGATGATGGCCGGTGAGTTGACGGGCGTATTCCTGGTGGGTGCCGCTTCTTTTGCAGGGGTGACAGCCCTGATGATGAATTACCCGCAAATATTTATTACAGCAAAGTTTGCCGCTGCTGCATTTCTGGTGTACTCCGGTGTAAAAGCCTGGCGCGCACCCACGCATGTTGACGGCAAAAACCCGAATGCAACACTGACCAGAAGGCAGCTTGCTGCCCAGGGCTTTCTGACGGCTACTTCCAACCCGAAGGCATGGATTTTCCTGGCAGCCCTGCTGCCCGCTTTTATAGATGCTGAGCAATCGATTATTCCGCAGGCAGCAATCATGCTGTCGGTGATGGTGGTTATTGAGTTTATCAGTCTGCTGATTTACGCCTCAGGGGGAAAGGCGCTGAAGGTGATGCTGACCAATCGAGGGCTGGGGCACTGGTTGAACAGGATTTCTGCTTCCCTGATGTTTGGTATCGCTATCTGGCTGCTTTTATAAATACTGGGGTCAGAGTTAATAAGCTTTTTAATAGCAAAAATATTGATATCCCTTACTCTGACCCCGGCATTAAACCCCGGGATTACCCGCGCCCGATGTAGGGCATATCCCTAGCCATCACAGTCATGAATAGCACATTGGTGTCCAGTGGCAGGCTGTCCATGTACACCACGGCTTCTCCCACATGCTTTACTTCCATCAGCGGCTCACTCTTTACTGAGCCATCGGCCTGGGGAGCCCCCTGGCTGATTTTTTCACCCAGGGCTGTTGCCGCATTGCCAATATCAATCTGGCCGCAGGCAATGTTGTACTTGCGCCCATCCAGTGACGTTGTTTTCGTCAGTCCGGTGACTGCATGCTTGGTTGCGGTATAGGCAATGGAATTGGGTCTTGGTCTGTCAGCCGAGATGGAGCCGTTATTGATTATGCGCCCTCCCTGCGGCTCCTGTTCCTTCATCATCCTGAATGCCCCCTGCAGGCACCAGAACGCACCATTGAGGTTGGTATCAACTACTGCCAGCCAGTCTTCAGCAGCAAGGTCTTCAAGTGGCGCACCGATTCCAATACCGGCATTGTTGAAAAGTAAATCAAGGCGCCCATACGAACTTTTGATTTTTTCAAACAGGGCGTCCACGGAGTTCTTCTTTGAGACATCCGTCACCACGCAAAGTGAATCACTATCACCCAGCACCGACGCTGTCTCTTCCAGGGTCTGTGCGTTACGTCCTGCCAGCACAAGCTTGTAACCCTTTTCTGCCAGCGCCTCGGCAACACCCCGACCAATGCCACTGCCTGCACCAGTGATCAAAGCAATCTTACTCATAGGATTTCCTTTGGAACAAATAATCAACATTACAACGCATACTATGCAGTTCTTGCCAGATGTTTTTGTAGTCCAAAGCAGGTAGCGTCGCGAGCGAAGGCATATCGAGGCGGGAAATGCACAGGGAGGGATCGTACATAATAGTACTTGACCGACTGAGCACATTTTCCAACGAAGATATGCCGAGCGCAGTAGCTACAACAAACTGAAGGTATATACCCGAGATAAAAAAAAGCCCCCGGAGGGCGAGGGCTTAAGCAGTAGCGCCAGAAGCCAAGGCGCATGAGTGGTAAGCGTAGGGACTTACCAGGAGTTTCGATTCTTCTCGTGTGGGCGGCGATCAATCACCACAGGAGCCATCTTGAAATGTTTCTGACAGTAATAATCGGCCTCTTCACAGTTCTGGTGAATGGAGATAAGACGCCTGTTTTCATTGATCAGCCAGACAATATCGTCTGACAGGATCTCTGCTATGTATTTCATAAATCTTTCCCGGATTGGGCCAAATACCCTTCCTTTCCCGGTCTTTGTTTCAGCCTTTGCTCTACTATTTGTTTTACTCTTTGTTCTACTACCTGAGCCTTCCTGTCCCGCTGTCATTTTCCTTTCCCCACTCAACTCTGTTTTTAACCCTGAAACCGGCTGAACTTAAGTGCTCAACTCTCCTTCTTTGCCGGCTTCTCTGGTATCCTATGCGCCTTTTTTACATGCGCTAAATTGATTACGGTGCCTTTACTGGATTAGACCTGCAAACCAGGTGAATCTTTGCATTGCCAATTCACCCGTTAAGCTGTCATTCAGTCATTTTTTAAACAGATGCCAGAAATTCGATGACAATCACATTTTCAGAAGACTACAACCCCAGCGCAGTGGAAAACGAAGCCCGCGGCTACTGGGAGAAAAATGACAGCTTTAAAGTAGATATCGACCCGAACCGGGAGAAGTTTTACTGCCTGTGCATGTTCCCCTACCCCAGCGGCAAGCTGCATATGGGACATGTCCGTAATTACACCATCGGCGATGTCGTCAGCCGTTTCCAGCGCATGCGTGGCAAAAATGTGCTTCAGCCGATGGGCTGGGATGCATTTGGACTGCCCGCAGAAAATGCGGCAATGAAAAACCAGGTCCCACCTGCCAAATGGACTTATAGCAATATCGATGACATGCGTGCACAACTTCAGCAGCTGGGCTATGCCTATGACTGGCACCGTGAGCTGGCTACCTGCCACGTCGGGTATTACAAATGGGAGCAGTGGTTTTTTGTGCAGCTCTATAAAAAAGGGTTGGTCTACAAGAAAGAATCTGAAGTGAACTGGGACCCTGTTGACCAGACTGTCCTGGCCAATGAACAGGTCATTGATGGCAAAGGCTGGCGCTCTGGTGCCGCTGTAGAAAGGCGCAAGATTCCCCAGTGGTTTATCAAAATCACAGACTATGCCCAGGAATTGCTGGACGATCTGGATAAGCTTGATGGCTGGCCGGAACGTGTTCGTGTGATGCAGCAAAACTGGATAGGCCGCAGCGAAGGTCTCGAGTTTGAATTCCAGGTTAAGGACCATGATGAATCGATGCAGGTGTATACCACGCGCCCGGACACCATCATGGGGGTGACCTATTGCGCTGTTGCCCCGGAACATCCGCTGGCACTTGAAGCCGCCGACCGTGATCCGAAGGTCAGGAAGTGGCTTGACGGACTGGAACTGGGCGGTGTCTCCGAGGCTGACATGGCCACCATCGAAAAAGAAGGCATCGATACCGGATTCAAGGCTATTCATCCTGTCACGGGTGAAGAAGTCCCTATCTGGGTCGGTAATTTTGTGCTGATGAGTTATGGCTCTGGTGCTGTGATGTCTGTACCCGGGCATGACCAGCGCGACTGGGAGTTTGCCAGGAAATATGGCATTGAAATCAAGCAGGTCATAGAACCAGTTGAAAGCTCAGTAGAATGCGACCTTGAAAAAGAAGCCTTTACCGAAAAAGGGCTTTGCATTAATTCCGGCGATCTGGACGGAAAATCATTCAAGGATGCTTTTGACCACATGGTCAGCTTCTTTGAAGATAAGGGCACGGGTCGTAAAACCATTAATTTTCGCCTGCGCGACTGGGGCGTCAGTCGCCAGCGTTACTGGGGCACCCCAATCCCCATGATCAAATGTGACAGTTGCGGCTCTGTCCCTGTCCCGGAAACAGATCTGCCTGTCGAGTTGCCCGTAGACGTTGAATTTGACGGCTCCGGCTCCCCCATCAAGAAGATGCCGGAATTCTACGAGACTACCTGTCCAGAATGCGGCGGCAAGGCCGAGCGGGAAACAGACACTTTCGATACATTCATGGAAAGCTCATGGTATTACGCCCGTTTTGCCTCAGCCCGGGAAGACAAGGGCATGCTGAACAAAGAAGCCATGGATTACTGGCTGGATGTGGACCAGTACATCGGCGGTATCGAACATGCCATCCTGCACCTGCTCTACGCACGATTCTTCCATAAACTGTTGCGCGATGAAGGCCTGGTTTCAACCGATGAGCCGTTCTCCCGCCTGCTCACACAGGGCATGGTGCTCAAAGACGGTGCCAAGATGTCCAAATCACTGGGCAACACCGTCGATCCTGAAAGCATGATTGAAAAATACGGTGCTGATACCGTTCGTATGTACGTGATGTTTACCTCGCCGCCTGATCAAAGCCTGGAATGGTCTGATTCCGGTGTTGAGGGTGCATACCGCTTTCTGAAACGTTTCTGGAAGCTGGCTGCGGATTATCAATCCGGTTCAGTTGCCGTGAATGCGGACCAGCTGAATGATGCACAAAAGGCCATCCGGCTGAAAACACATGCCACTATCAAGAAGGTCACTGATGATTACGATCGTCGACAGGTTTTCAATACCGCTATTGCCGCTGTTATGGAGCTGTATAACGAACTTAACAGTTTTGCCAATGGCAGTGATATCCAGGATGGCAGCCAAAACCAGGCCGTGTTCCAGGAAGCGGCTGAAGCTATCGTTCTGCTGCTGGCCCCGATTGTGCCGCACATGAGCCATGTCTTGTGGCAGCACCTGGGCCATGACGAACCGGTCATCGATGCTGCATGGCCAGGCCATGATGAAACCGCCCTTGTACAGGACTCCATGACGATAGTTGTTCAGGTTAATGGGAAGCTGCGCTCAAAGATTGATGTGGCGGCAGATATCAGCAAGGATGACATGGAAGCACTGGCACTTGCTGACAGTAATGTTAAGAAATTCACTGAGGGCACCACCATTCGCAAAGTGATTGTCGTACCAGGAAAGCTGGTGAACATTGTTGCCAACTAACGATCGTTGCAGTCAGAGGTTTAAAGGCACGAAGTACAACTAAAGTCCCTTGGCATTCAGGTTAAGCTTCTTGTACCTTTGCTCCTGCAGCCTTTACCTTTTTATAAAATATGCGTTATCAACGTTTTGCTCTTATCTTGATTCTCTTGCTCGTTTCGGGATGCGGCTTTCACCTGCGTGGCTCGGTAACCCTTTCTGCTGACATGCAGATATTGCACCTGGAAAGCAGCGTTGGTGAAAGCGATATCCTTCAGGAACTCAGACGCGCCTTGAACAGTGGCAACGTTGAGGTCGTGGATTCTCCTCAACCGGGGGTTTACAGCCTTGGACTTGGCCAGGAAGAAATTGAAGAGCGCGTACTCTCGGTTAACTCCAATGCCCGTGCTGGAGAATACGAACTTTCCATCAGCATTCCTGTCCAATTGCGTAGCGGCCAGGTACTGGTTTTCGGCCCTGAAATTCTGACTATCGAAAAAGTTTATCTCGCCGACCCCAATAATGCGGTGGCCAAGCAGGAAGAACGGGAAATCATGGAAGAAGAGATTCGCAGCGAACTGGCAATCCAGATATTACGTCTGCTGCAAAATATCGACCCCTGACCTTTACCTTTAATTAATTATATACGTCTTCAGAAAATTACCGGTATGTATAGATTCACCATTCAAGTGCTCACTGCCGCAGTATTCATTGTATTCACTGCTGTACTGAACGCTGAAACAATCGAAACAGATAATTACACAGTCGAATCTCCCGACAATTGGCGCGTTGAGCGTATTGACCGGGAAACCAGTCGAATTGCCCTGTATCCATCCGAGACGTTCACCAGACTGCAGCTCGCAGCACGTAATCTTGATAATGTATTAATGGTTTCACACGAATGGCTTAGAGATTACACCAGCCTGGATCCTGCTATAGCACTTGAATGGGAAAACTGGGGGGAACTGGCCGGATACAATTACCAGTACGAAGTCCGTTTACAACAACGCCGAACGTGGTGGTTAACAGATGGACACCAGGTCCTGATGGCTACATTCAGTACAGCCATGGATGACAGGATTGACACGTATCAGGAAAACCTGGAAGAAATCATTCGCTCCATACGGCTGAAGAAATAACGATCAGGTCAAAGGGCTTGGTAAACTTCTGAATTTCCTTTCATTTCTCCATAAAATCAAACACAGCTTTCTTCAGGATGCCACTGGAAAGCTTCTTTAAATTATCTTTTATATCAATCACTTAGGTGAGATATTTTTTCACCGGAGGTAAGTAAAACGATATTCTTGTTGGCACTATCACTACTGCTTTATGATTGAGAATCCTTACATTTTCTTGTAACCACATTCATATAGCTGCATAGTTAAATGCATAGTTAAATGCATAGTTAAATCCAAAATTAGTTACATAATTGAAAGTCGCTAAAATTCAGAAAAATCACAATCGCTTACATCAGCAGGCCAACGAAAACATTATGAAAATACACAAATTGATAATTTCCTTCACGCTCCTGACATTGTTATCCCCATTCCTTGCAGCACAGGAGACTACAACGGCAGGTGAGCTGATTGTTGAGCCTCCAACCCTGATATCCCTTGGCTTCGAGTGGTATATCGAAGGTGATGACAACCGCAATGCTGCTGTTGCCCTTGAATACAGAAAGGCCTCAGAGGGCAACTGGCAGGAAGGGCTTCCCCTGCTGCGCATTCAAAACGAACGGTCCGTTTTTGACCAGACACTGGATTACACAGCCCCCAACATGTTTGCCGGCAGTGTTTTCTACCTCGAGCCTGGGACTGAGTACGAAGTCCGATTTACCCTTACAGACCCTGACGGCATCACCGGCAATGCTGTTCGCACCGTCAATGTCACTACCCGTGCCGAACCCCAGGCCTTCAGTGGGGGAAGAACACTGCATGTCTACCCACTGGACCATACGGGCCCCGAGGAACAGCCTTCATACCATGGCCTGCTCCAGGCTTACTACATGGCGGGTCTTGGCGGTGACTGGAGCCGCGCTTCATCCGCCCGCGTGGGTCCCGGCGACACCATCCTGGTCCATGCCGGGGTATACAAGGAATTTAACCGCCGCAGTTACACCCATGAAATTGATTCAGGCTATACCACATGCTGCGGCACAACCTGGGATGGCACCTATTACCTGACAGCAGATGGCACTGAGGACATGCCCATCACAATCAAGGCTGCTGGCGATGGTGAAGTGATATTCGATGGCGCGGATAACAATGTGTTATTCAACATGATGGGTGGTGACTGGCACCTGTTTGAAAACATTACTTTTAGAAATACAAACATAGCCATTGAAGCAGGCATAAAAAATATCACCGGTGCTGAAGGCATTATGGTCAAGCACAGCCGATTTGAAGATGTGGCCACAGCCATACATTCGGATTGGTCTGGGTCCCGCAAGTTTTATATTGCCGATAATGTCATGGTGGGGCGTCGCCCACCTGAATTAATGGGCTGGTACAACATTCCGCCATGGAACGAAGATCCAGATTTCGAGGAAAAACGTTTGCTGGATTCCTATTATGCCGTCTCCATTTATGGCGCAGGCCATGTGATTGCACATAACAAGGTTACCGGGTTTCACGATGCACTCGACCATGCCACTTATGGTATGCCGGACGGCTATCCCAATATCCCGCGTAATCGGATGCCTGTCTCGATCGATGTCTACGGTAATGATGTGTCCAACCTGGATGACAACTGTTTCGAAGCCGACGGGTCAATGCATAACATGCGCATCTTTGATAATCGCTGCTTCAATGTGGCAGTTGGCGGTATGAGTCCTCAACCCGTATTTGGGGGACCGGTCTATTTCATTCGCAACGTGGTTTATCACAGTCCCTACGGACCGGTGAAAATTCACGCTGATCCTGCCGGCATTCTCTATTACCACAACACCTACATCGGAGAGGTACGTCAGATTACCCCGGCCTCAAACCTGCATTTTCGTAATAACCTGATTTTCGGGCAGGAAAGACAGCCGGCAACACTTGCAATACGTACCTACACCAATTACTCCTCGAGTGATTACAACGGTTTCAGAATTAATGCCGATACCGATAATGCCTTCAGCTGGTATTCTCCACCCCGTGAGGTTTCTGCTGATTTTGAAAGCCCCCTGGTAGAAAGGAATTTTGAAAGCTTTGAGGCATACCAGCAAGGCTCAGGCCAGGATGGCAACAGCATCCTGCTGGATTTCGATACTTTCGTGAATGCCCAGTTGCCTGCCCTGGATGACCCTACAAAGCTGTATGACCCGGAGGTTGTGGATTTGCGGTTGCAGCAAAGCAGTGATGCCATTGATGCAGGTGTGGTACTGCCAAATATTAATGATGGTTATAACGGACGTGCACCTGACCTGGGAGCTTATGAGTTTGGCCAGGATATGCCGCACTATGGACCTAGGCCAAGATAAATTGAAAGAATTAAAAAGGCCCTGCTATAAATAGCACCACTTATAGCACGGCCTTTTTTATTTTGGTGGAACTCACTCTGCTTAGGATATCCCGTCAATCATGACCAGAGATCCTTCTGAATTATCCTTTCGCATACCGGCAATCGCTTGATATTCAGGAGAGTTATACCAGGCCTTCAATGTCTCCTTGGACTCAAATTTAATGATTACTGTGGCCGGGTAACCATCCCCTTCGAGCACTTCCGATTCAACATCAACAGCCACTATTTCAGCACCGGCATCCGCCAATGTTTTGGTGGCAGCTTCCGGATAGGGTGCAAAACCTTCAGGGTTGGTGACACGATAAGTTGCTACGAGATAAGCTGACATATTGGTTTCCTTATACTGTATTTTGATCTTGGAAAGGCAAGCATACACATTCTGCTTTTTAACTGCACTTGCCTTATAGAATGAACAACTTAACATTCAGGATATGGACTCAGTCACTCAATTTGCCCTGGGTGCTTCTATCGGAGAAGCAGTCCTTGGCCGCAAAATCGGAAATCGTGCAGCCATATCTGGAGGGATAATTGCTACCCTGCCCGACCTTGACTCCTTTATTCCATACGACGATGCAGTGGCAACTTTTACCTACCATCGTTCGGCCACCCATTCTCTTTTCGTGCTGGCTGCTGCTGCTCCACTCATTACATGGCTAGTATTAAAGCTTCAGCCCAGGTTGAGGGAATTCAGGAAGGAAACCTTCCTGATGACTTTCCTGGCGTTATTTACCCATCCTCTTCTGGATGCCTTTACCGTTTACGGGACACAGCTGTTCTGGCCGATTACTGATTACCCTGTTAGCGGCTCAACCATTTTCATTGTTGATCCCCTGTATACCACCTGGCTGTTGATAGGTTTTATCTCGGCGCTGGTGATCAGTCGAGAGAGGTCTGCAGGGCATTACCTGAATTATGCGGGCCTTGTACTAAGTTCTATTTACCTCGCCTGGACGGTGGCCGCCAAACTGGTGATCGATAATCGCGCAGAACAGCTGCTTCAGCAGCAGGATATCGCCTACCAGCAACTCATGACAACGCCAGCGCCTTTTACCACCCTGGAATGGCGACTGATTGGCAAAGGTGATGAAGGGTATTTCGACGGGTTTATAAAAGTCTTCGGTGATGAGCAGGAAATCAGAATCAATCACTATGTCAGTGAGGAACATTTACTAACTGGCATACGCGATCACTGGCCGGTAACGCGTCTGGTCAATTTTACGCATGGATATTACAGTGTCTCGCAACGTGGAAACGACATCCTGATTACTGATCTGCGAATGGGACTGGAAGCCAATTATGTATTTGTTTTCAAAGTCGCCGAATCTGACGGTAATAACATCCAGCCTGTAACAAGCGTCCTGGCACCCTGATTTATCATCGTTTGAAGGAGACTCCTTTGGAGCAATGGCTTGTTGACCATCATTACAAATCTTTGGGAGGGGTAATAGAATCCCGATAACGATTCGTGTTTAACTGACTCTATGTCCAAAACTAAACTGCAACTGGCCATTTACCTTTCAGCCCTGTTACTGACCGCTGGTGTATTCCTTCCACTGACCAGCTTCCCCGTGTATGGCGAAGTCAGTTATTACCGGATTGCCCGCTATGAATCCTGGGGAGTAATATTCCTGGCGCTTTCTTCCCCTGCTTTGATACTTACCGGCAAGGAAAAATGGCATTTCCTGTCGCCTCTGGGTATCTGGCTGGTTTTGCTTTTTCCAGCAATCAGAAGTTATATCGAATCCAAAAACCAGACTGTTCTCGGTCAAATTGGAAATGAGCTGTCGAATGCCATGGTGGAATTCACGTCAGATTTTTTTCTCAACATTGCTGACTTTCATTGGGGCGGAATAGTTTTTGTGATCGCCCTGTTTATTTTCACCTGCTGCAGTCTTGTCTATGCATTCAAACAGTAGAAAAAAAGCACAGCTCCAGGAAATCTTTCTGACTCAGGCCGGATACTGCGAAGAGCTCGACTCCCCTTTCATGGCCAGATTGTGCCGACTTTTTGCTGAGCACATCGCTGAAGATGATGCAGGTGCCAGTCATCTGATTGACCTGCCCAAACCACCAAGTTTCTGGACTCAGGCACTCGCATTACGTGTAGCGGGTGCCCTGCATGCACTGGTTCTGACCAATCACTGCAGCAAGCTTAAAGACGTATATCCACCCCATCACAACAACACATCTGATGAGGAACTGTGGGATGCGGTCAGTCACGCCATGCAGGCCCATGCTGATTTTTTTATTCCTTTCCTGGACAGCGCACCACAAACCAATGAAGTCCGCAGGTCAGCGGCACTCCTACCAGGCTTCCTGACTATTGCTGAAGAAACCGGCCTGCCCTTCACACTTTCAGAACTGGGGGCCAGTGCTGGCATTAATCTGTGCTGGGACAGTTTTGGCTACAGTCTTGATGGTAATAACTGGGGAAACCCCGATAGCAGTGTATTCATGACGCCAGACTGGAAAGGCATACGACCACCTGAAGCTCTGGATATCCATGTGATTACACGGGATGCCTGCGACCTGGCCCCTGTGAATTACAAAGATCCCGATGAGAAACTCAGGTTGCTGAGTTATATCTGGGCAGACCAGGAAGACCGATTTGCCAGAACTGAAAACGCCCTGGAAATCCTGGACAGCAAGAATTACAACGTGGACAGAGCTGACATTACAGACTGGCTACCGGAAAGACTCTCACTGGACTGGAAAGGAACGGTCCATGTGATTTATCACACCATTGCATGGAATTACCAGGGTGAGACGACCTGCAAGGCAAACCAGGCTGTTATCGAAGCGGCAGGCTTGAAGGCAAATGATGACGCACCTCTAGCCTGGCTCAGGCTGGAACCCGATGGGCAGGAGCCAGGTGCTGCCATTACACTGACTCTCTGGCCTGATGGCAAAGAACACACGCTCGGCAGAGCTGATTACCATGGCCGCTGGATTCACTGGTACGGCCTGAAGGATTAAAGGACTGAGGAGGAATAAATGCTATACCCGATGTTTGCAATGGTTTTATTAACCCTGGGAGTGGGGGTTATCACTCTGAAGACACGTTTTAGCAGTGTCAAAAACAAGGAGATCAGCCCACGCTACTATCTGACCATGAAAGCGGAAAATGGTGAGGTCGTTCCGGAATTCGTACACAAAACCACCCGCTTACTGAATAACATGTTCGAGATGCCGGTTCTGTTTTACGTGGCCTGTACACTAACAATTTCCATGGAAGTGGAATCCACTGCCGCTGTGATCACTGCATGGGTTTTTGTCGCAAGCCGGATTGCGCACGCCTGGATTTACCTGACCTATAACAACCTGATGCACCGGATGAAAATATTCTGGGTAGGTATTGTCGCTGTGGTAGTGCTGTGGATTCTGTTATTGATTGCTTGAGTAAAGCGCTTGAATCATTCAGCGTTTTTTAGAGACCCAGTGCTTCAACGATGGCCTGCCAGGAAACCAGCTTGAAGTTCTGATTTTCTGTCGGCAGATCATTGTAACCGTCCTGGACAACGAGCATCCCTTGCGGGAATAGCGCGTTTAACCGCACAGAGGTTACCGCCAGGCCATCGGTTTCCTGGACCCCATCGATACTGCCATCTTCGGTATCCGCAATCCGGAATGAGCCTTTATACGCGTTATTATCATTCAGGTCATATACAGCGTAGCTGTTATCACCCTGGCTAGAAACTACCAGGTACAACTCGCCACTATTTCCCTGATAAACATCCATCCCTTCCACGTCAGCTGTCAGGTGACCCTCTGAATTAGCCTCCAGCAGTACCATTTCATCCGCTCTGTTGCCATCTGCAGGCATCATCCAGATGCCATATTCCTCTTCGCCGAGGTAAAGCGTCTGTGTTTCATCGTGTACAGCACATCCTTCCGGCCCCGAGTTCATATGCCAGGAAGCCACTTCAACCGGCGCCAGGGCATAGCCTGGATTGAGATGCCAGTGTTCGTATCATCCTGCTCTGCACGTGAGCCAAAGACCTCAACCTTCACGTTGCTGCCATTATCCAATGTCCATTCAGCGCCAATCTGTCCGGCACTGATTTCTCTTGTCTCAGGGCGCCAGCGGGCCTCAGTATCAAAGCGGCTGGTGGCATAGGAAAAGATATTGCCATTGGCAACCGCCTCATTGTCTTCCATGGCGTCACGTACTTCCCACTTGCCTCGATATTCCGTATCCAGGTATTCGTTATGAAAAATGTGCGCATAAAATAGATCGCCTTCACTGTTCCTGTAATCCAGGTTCAGAACAATACCTTCCCTTTCACGCTCCATGTCATAAAAACGCATTTCGTAATCATCGTTAGGCGAGTCATCGCCCCAGCCGCCATTTTCATTATTGTGAGCAATAATCCGTCGCGTCTGGTCACTCAGCACAAGGGCTACACCCAGCTCACCATCATTCATGGCAAAGCGGTCTGTGTATGTAGCTGACAACATCGGGTTACTGGAGTCTTTGGTCAGTTCATTGTGGGATGTCTGAGCCATGATCCTGACGTTACGTCCCTCAAAAGAGAAAGCAGAGATAGTCTCCAAATCAATGGCGCCTCCGATAGTATCCGCATCAAGATTTGGAGTAAGTGTTTTATACACTGTCATGGAACTGAGAATGTCTGTGGGTACACCATCCAGCATGATGCCGCGCCTGTCTTCCGGAGAAGTTGTGCTCACGCCATTGATTGTCATGGCATTGAGGTCAGTGTTCATACCCCTGACAGAGACATAACGACCCTCACCCTGGTCGTTTTCAACCATGATGCCTGAAATACGGCGAAGGGATTCTGAAACATTGATGTCTGAGAAGTTGCCCAAGGCATCAGAATCTACAACACCTACAACCTTGTCTGAATTACGCTGCCTTTCAATGGCATTCTGCAAAGCTGCACGTGTACCAATGATTTCGATTTCCTCTATTGAGCTCTGGGCTGCAGCTGGAAAAGAAAGTGATCCACATGCAAGACTGACACAAAGAGACAGTCCCGCTTTTTTAAAAGCAGAGGTTTTAGAAAAGTTCATATTTGAGTTCCCGGATTTATAAAAAAACAACTATTGAATTACTTTGGAAACTATAAAATTTCTTACCGAAGGAAAATTAAATTTCAGGAAAAGATGAATTAAAGGATGGCCAAGTAAGCCATGAAGGGAATGTTAATTTTTCGTAAAAGGAAATGCTCTAGGAAATGATTTTTTCCAGACGAAGCACCTTGACCTGGTTGTTATAAATACACCATTTTATATTGATATCCATTAATGCCATTCCGTAGGATTTTGCATCCTCCGGTTTTTTGCGCCAGGCAGGTCGGGGATCCTGTTTTAAGACACTGGTTATGAAAGCTCTTAAATCCGGGTTTTCTTTTTCAAGTTTCAAAAGTGCTGCTTCAGCCTCGGGGGAAAAAACAATATCGTGGTCATGCCCTGGTTTTTCTTCGGCATAACCGCTGCTTGCGTCAGGGACTGTATCTGCATACGGCAGGTAAGGTTTGATATCAATTATTGGTGTCTTATCCAGCAGGTCAATTCCCCCCACTTTTAATACAAGGGTACTCCCCTGCTGTTCCCATCCCAGATTTGTCACAACTGACAAACCAAGGCCATTGGGCCTGAATGTAGAGCGACTGGCGAATACGCCAACCTTTTCCTTACCCCCCAGCCTTGGCGGCTGTACTGTGGGAGTCCAGCCTTTATCAACTGTTTCATGGAACTGAAAGATCAGCCACAGATGGGAAAACTGCTCGATCTCCCTGAGACAATTGGGATCTGAAAAGTCCTCCGAAAATATGATTTCACCGGTCGCCTCGGGCACGAGCCCCGGTTGCCTGGGTATGGCGAATTTCTGCTTATACGGGGAGTTGATGTAGCCAATGGGAGTGATTTCCATGTGTGTTATTGCAGCATGGACAGCCCTGACGGGCAAGTAACGAGTGGCGAGTGGCGAGTGGCGAGTGGCGAGTGGCGAGTGGCGAGTGGCGAGCAATTTTAGTTTTAAACTTTTTCCATTCAATTAATTCTTTAAGCTTTAAGCAGTATCTAATATTTTCCTATAGGTTAACGAGTTTTTTCTCGTCACTCGTATCTCGTATCTCAGACCTTCCTACCACGCTATCCCGTAATCATCCCCATAATTACTGGATCCCCCAACCATGGTGGCTTCTTCCTGATTAAAATAAATACCGTTGATCGGTCCGGATGTTAGTCTTGCAGTTTCAATGAAGTAACCCATGTGCGACAGCATGCGTTGTATATCTGCCGGCGTTGAGCTTCTCAGCAATAGCCGACCTGGTTGCATAGCATGGTTCCCAAAGGAAGAATGCACTTGGTAACTATTGAAGTTGGCTGCTTCCGTTGCCTCCTGAATTCCCATCTCAAATTCTACGATATTCAGAAAAAACTGCAGGAGGTTTTGCTCCTGGGTGTCACCCCCTTGCACCGCAAAAGAAAGCAGGGGTTTGCCATCCTTGAAGGCCATCCCCGGAGTTAAAGTTGCACGTGGGCGTTTGCCAGGCTCCATCACGTTGTAAGGATTCTGCTCCGGTGACATCACAAAACTCTGCATTCTTTGAGACAGACCAATACCGGTATCACCAGCAATGTAGGCTGGAATCCATCCTCCACTGGGTGTGATTGAAACCACCCACCCTTCCCGGTCAGCCGTCTGGATTGAGGTGGTTCCCGCAACAAAGCCCTCGTCATGATCCATGGTACTTTCATCAGTGGCCACCCCCAGATCGAACTGGATATTCGGTTGCCAGTTTTCCAGCAACGACAAGAACGGATTGTCGCCTTCCTGGTAGGCATAGGGATTACCGGGTTTTACAACAGGGGTGTTCGAAGACTGGTCGATCTGGCCAATTCTTTGACGGGCATAGTCTTTGGACAGCAGACCAGCAATGGGCTCTTCTGGAGAGAAGTAAGGGTCACCGTAATAAAAATCACGGTCTGCAAAGGCCAGGTTCATAACCTGGTACAGCGTATGAATATACTCTGCGCTGTTATACCCCATTGCCTTGAGGTCAATACCTTCCAGCATATTCAGCATCTGCAGCATCACAGGACCCTGGACCCACGTATCCAGTTTGAACACCTCGATCCCTTTATAGACAGTGCTTACCGGTTCTTCTATGTACACCTGCCAGTTAGCGAGATCGTCTTTAGTAATCAACCCTCCCGATGCTTGCGTAGCAGAAGCAATAGATTCAGCAATATCGCCCTTGTAGAAACGGTCATAGGCAGCATAGATAGCCTCTTTCCGTGAAAGATTATCAGCCAGTGCTTCACGTTCCGCTTGAACAAGTTTTTGCAGAGTCATCAACAGGTCGGTTTGCGAAAAAAGCTGTCCTGGTCTGGGGGCTGACCAGCCCTGGGGATTACCCGGATTGAAATTTGGCAAAAGGACCCGCGTTGAATCCGGCCATTGCAACAAAAGATTCTTGTACAACTGGATAGATTCAGCCTGCACCCTTTCAATGGGATAACCTCGAGCCATCTCCATCGCCGGCATCAACACTTCTTCCAGGGACATCGTGCCAAACTCTGCAAGCATGACAAGCAGTCCCCCCGGTGTTCCGGGTGTCACTGCTGCAAGTGGACCATATTCAGGTGGATGAGGAAGACCAAGACTCTCATAGTGTTCTGGTGTAGCCCCGCTGGGCGCAGCACCAAGGGCATTGATGGCAATAACCTTCCCGGTATGTGGATTATGTATCAGGGCCTGGGTTTCGCCTCCCCAACCCATGGTATCCCACATAGTGGCTGATGCTGCCAGCATGGCAGAAGCGGCATCAACGGCATTGCCTCCCTGGTTAAAAATGCGCGAACCGGCTGCGGCTGATAACGGTTTACCTGCTATCGCCACCCATTCTTTTCCATAAAGCGGAGGTTTTTCAGAGTGCTTGTATTCCTGGGCCGGAATTTGGCCTGAACTAAAAGCACATAAAAGAATCAGTAACCTGACAGGCCTGAAAATTTTGTGGTTTACAGGGTTCCTCAAGAGCATGAAATTACATTAACACAGCTTTCTGTGACACGCAGGTTTTATTCCCTTGCTATGGTGTGATGCAAACCGCTGAAATAGAGACTATTCCTAGATAATACGTATAAATTCACCTATATTTATCGAACAACAATTACACGCTTATAGTTTCAGAAACCCTGGCCTCAACCCGCCATCACTTTAACCCGCTGGTAAAAAACACTTCCTGATGCTCCCTTTTTTGTACTCTTGTTTAAATCAAGGCGCCAAAACCATCACAGCAATAACCTTGCTGACAGGGATAATTTGCTGCAATGCGGTTGCGCAGGACCAGGACTCACCTGTACTGACAATTGGCACTATCAGTGGACAGATCGCAGAAACAACCGCACCAGACCTTTTTGAAGACTACCTTGAAAGCAAACTCGGCACTTACCAGTTTCAGGTTAGAGAATTTGCAGATATCGAAGCGTTAATGAGAGTCGTCAGCAACAGGGATCTTGATTTTGCCTTCATTACTCCTGTGGTCTTCGTAGAGCTCAGCCAGAACCTGGAACTTCGCCCACTCTCAACCATTATTCAACGTGCAGGAGATTCCTACTCCCCCTGGCTAGCCGGAGCAGTCTTTACACTGGAATCCGACAACGACATCAATGATATGAGTGATGTTTCAGGCAGGAATATTATCGCGCTTTCCGAGTTTGCCCTGGGAGGATGGCTATCAGCAGTGAGGGAATGGAAAGAACTCGGGATAGAAGAGCAGGATTTCAATGTTACTTTTGATTTTTCATATGCCTCGGTTATTGAAAGAGTTTGCAGTGGCGAATTTAAAGCAGGCGTCATAGCTGCAAATGCATTAGACAGCTATACCCAGTATTGTGATCAACCACTGAAAGTGTTGTCTCACCATGGCATTGAGCAAGACAGTCATTTCCCCCTCGAGCACAGTACACAACTCTATCCCGAAGTGGTTTTTGCCGAAATTATTCCCCATGAAGAATCCCTTGTCAGGAATATGACCAGAGCATTACTGGATATCGAACCTGGTAGCGAAACAGCCTCAGTAATGAATGTCCAGGGTTTTACCGCCCCACTTTCCTACAGGGAAGTGCAGCTGTTGATGCAGGAACTTGAACTTGGCCCCTATGCCAATACGCCTGGCATAGATTTGCAGCAGTTCCTAGACGATAACATTACCGTTGTAACGATCATCCTGTTGGTAATAGTTACAGTGACTTCTGTCGGCTTCATTAATGCCCACACTCTTTCCCGCAAATTCAAGGACTCAGAAAAATTCCGCAAGCAGATTTTCGAAGGCTCCCATGTAGCAACAATTGTAGTTGATCCTGACACAGGCAAATTCGTGGATCTGAATCAATCCGCAATCAATCTTTATGGGTTCAGCACAAGGGAAGAGTTAATCGGTAAAACTATAAAGAGTGTTTCTGCAGACTCTCAGTTAATGTCCAATCCTTTCACTGAATTCTACAAAAAGATCAGGGAAAAAGTTATGTCCGAAGACAATGCCAGTTTTGAATGGCGGCACAGACGACCCAATGGTGAAGAGTGGATAGGCAGAGTCAGGCTAATGAAATTTAATACGAGTACTGGCCCATTGATTCAGTCCATGGTGGAAGACATCACCGAGCAGAAAACTTTGGAAGTGGAACGTCGACAACTGGAGCAACAACTGGAATTCAGTCAGCGCATGGAATCCATTGGACGGTTGGCAGGCAGCATTGCCCACGACTTTAATAACCTGCTAACGATCATCAATGGTTACAGCGAATATATGCTTAATGACAGCATGGACAACCCGCAACAGCTGGAAATTTTGTCACAAATCAACAAGGCTGGCGTGCGCGCCTCTGAGTTGACGCAACAATTACTTACCTTCAGTCGCAAACAGGTCATAAAGCAGTCCCCTGTCAATGTGGAAGATATGATTCGGGAATCCACAGAAATTATGAACAGTGCGCTGGGCGAAGAGATCAAACTTGAGCTGGATCTAAAGTCCAGCAAATCTTTTGTAAAAACTGATCCCGGCCAGATACAACAGATCATCATCAACCTGGTGATGAACGCCAAGGACGCAATGCCGGAAGGTGGCAAGTTGAAAATCTGTACGGATACACTTTTCCTGAATCCGCAGAATTCCAAGCAACTGGACCTTCACGTTGGCGAGTATCTTGAAATCCTGGTCAGTGATAATGGAATCGGAATGGATGAGAATGTTATTACACATATCTTCGAACCCTTTTTCACCACAAAGACAAATACTGGAACCGGTTTGGGACTTTCCACAGTTTATGGAATCGTACGTCAAACCAAGGGCAATATCGTCGTTGATAGCACTAAGGGAGTAGGCACAACTTTCCGCATTCTTCTGCCCCTGACAGACGAAACGATGATTGATGCAGATAAGGAAAAGGCGCATGTTAATTTTCCAAACAGGGAATACACCATACTGGTAGTGGAAGACCAGGAAGAAGTTCGCGCCTATATTCATTCTGTGCTTGATCGTGCGGGATTCAGTACCATAACCGCTGAGTCAGGGTCTGAAGCATTGGCAGTAATGTCTGCAAGAAAAGAACCAGTGGACCTCTTGCTAACCGATGTGGTTATGGAAGATATGAGTGGCGGTGAGCTTGCCGAAAAATTCCTGGAAATCTATCCAGACACGCCTGTACTTTTCACCTCCGGTTACCCCGAAGCCGAAATTGCAAAACATGGAGTACGCCAGGAAAGCATGGAGTTTCTTGCAAAACCCTTTTCTCCAAAAGACCTGATGCTCAGGCTGAATGAAATTCTTTTTGAAGCCAAACCGGTCAATTAATCATTGGCTCTAAGCCAGTGCAGCAGAATAAAGCCCGTGCTTACAAATTTTCCGATTAATGGACACTTACTAAAGTTAAGGCAATGGCCAGATCATATTCCCTTCAGCATCCAGGTAACCAAGATCTTCCAGTTTCCTGACTGTTTCCAGTCCTGAACGCTGTGGTGAAGAACCATTAAGGTTAGCAGCTGGAGTGATACCCAGAGCATCAAACGATCCATCTGCAATATCAATCATGTCTGTATAGCGCAGATTGGATTTCAGCGGACCATCATTGACCTGTATTGCCCTGGGCCATAGATGATTGATGCCTCTGACATGACGCCAGGTCAGCAAATGAACACGGTCCCCTATTTGAAACTCTTCTTTGGTGAAGCCATAGGCAATCATGATATTGATTGGGTGACTGTTCATGACCCAGGTTTTTCCGGTTTCCGAAGCTGGCAAACCACCTCCCGTGACTTCCAAAGAAACCTGGATATGCGGATTGGCCCAGTGAATATCCCGGATAATCCCATCAACAGTAATAAATTCAGAACCAAAAGCACCATATTCAGCCTGGGTATTATGATGGGCCATACCCTGCAGACTAAACAGGGCCAGTAACGATAAGAAGATTACAGTTTTTTTCATTGTTCCCTCGTGTTTCTTTTATACAGCCTGATCAGGATTCCACTTACCGGGTCCCTGTATAACCACCTTCAAGGAATAATCTGGCGTTCCGGGTAGAACAAGGCACATCAAGTAATTCTCTGTCTGACATTTTTGACAGGTAATAATCAAAAGTCACAGGTTCAGCCAGGTATACAGGATCTGTCAGTGTCATCTCCACTTCAAGGGAGAAACCATCATTACCTATCCTGTAGGTTTCCAACAGATACTTCTGATCACTTGAATGGACACCGGTATGAGAGCCCCAGCGATCCGCCAGAAAATTACTGGACTCTATAACCAGTGCGTCCCCTTCAAACCGGCCCTCTGAGTATCCCCAGGTAGATGGCTCTCCCGGCTCGCCACTATCATTCAGATGAATGATTCGTGCATGCTGCCTCAGTTCATATTCAAACTTAACCGTATTTTCATCTGGACGGGAAATCTTGATTGGGTAAGGCAGCAAGGTGGCCTTCGGCGGGCCCTGTTCAAGACATTCAAGCATGGGATTCTGGTTTTCATTGAAGTTATCAACCATTTCCTGGCCAAGGGAGGTATAAGGCCATTCGGCTGGCGGAAAATAGAATGGCCTGGCACCGCGAAGATCACGCACCCATAATCCGGTGAAATCGGTGGTAGGCGAAATACTTTCTTCTTTTTTGTCCGTTGTGAATCGTGTGCCATCTCCCCTTTCGGCCCAGGTCAAACCGGAGTAATAACGTCTGGGATTGCGATCACTGGGTCCTTCCCAGGTAATACGATCACCTTCGCTGAACGAATCCTTGTCCCAGCCACGCGATAGCATACCGGGGGGATGTAACAGCTCGATGCTGTATTCAACAACATCCCCTTCAGGATTGGGGGCCATGACTTTCAGGTAAACATGGGGATTGGTCCAGCTGTATTCACTGACAATACCGGTATGCTGCTGGATATTATTCCTGTCAATATTGGCGTGAGAATGGTGGCTTTGCACAGCTGCAGCCCACAGAATATGGGCCAATCCAATAAATATCATGAAAACTGCTTTCAGGTGATTTTTCATCAGAAAGATTCCCCCCCCGGAATAATTGTCAGACTGAAATGCCCACAGCTAGAACAACTGATGCTAACACAGCGATTTTGAACGAGTAAACCAATGGATTTCCAGCTTTCTGTCGAGTATCCTTCGCGCCTTTTCTGCCCGTAAAATAGTAATTTATGACAGCACGAGTCTGTTTCACCATGGATAACCTAGGAGATGCCGCCGATCTTGGCCGCGGTGTCATCAATGAGCCCCGCCCGCCAGGTGAACGTCCTGCACTGGAGAAAGGATTTCCGGCGCTTTTGGATCTTTACAGCCGTTTCAATATAAAGATCACCCATTTCGTAGAAGGATGGAGTGCAGAAGCCTATCCTGATTACATTGCCATGAATCTTGAGAAAGGCCACAGCCTCGGTATGCATGGCTGGCAACATGAACTCTGGTCGTCCCTGGAATACAACCAGGCTATGGATATTGCCTCACGGGCAACTGAAGCCATTGCCGGTGCGGGTGCTCAACCCAAAGCCTTCAGAGCGCCCGGTGGAAAAAGAACACGTTTCACCAGTGAAATCATCACCAACCTGGGCTATACCATCGACTCCAGTCTTTGTCCTTCCGGGCAGGATGGCGGCGAGATCTGCCAGCTCACCAAAACACTCTGGTCAGCGCCATGGGAATGGGTAGGTGTGGATGCCAGTCACTGGCTTTGGCAGAAAAAAGATAATGACAGCGTCGAGCAGGACTGGCGCCAGTCTCTTGATTCTGCTGCCGATGAGAACAAATATTTCCTCTTTATCTGGCATCCGCATGTGATGGGTATTAATTCGGAGAGACTCAAAATCGGCGAAAAAATACTGGAATATGTCTGCAGCAGTAATAAGTTTGAAATCGTCACGCTGGAGACCCTCGTTGACCAGTACAGGCAGGACTGACACCTACCCTGTATAATCAGGCAAAAGCTGGCGCTCTTTGAAAGATGCCAGAATTACTGCCAGGTATTCCCGCTTGATACGAAAATTTCTCAGGCCTGGCGAAATTTCCGTCATTCTTCTTCTCCTTGCGGTTCTTTCACTTCTGGCAGTTTCTCCTTTTTATATCTACAGCGTATTTAACCAGGAACTTCCCGTTGCCAGGCTCGAATTTGTACAGCTGGGCGAAATGGAGTACCTGGCAACAGTGACGTCCGGGAGCTCATGTATAGAAAATACTTACCCGGTATTTGGGGACCAGTTCCAGCTGGATGCCGGCTTTGTAAAATGGAAAGGTGCTGCAGTTTTACTGGGCTTCAAGCCACGATTTCGACTTGACCGCTTGTCCGGGCGCTACAGTGATACACAGCAGCAAAATTCCCTTAAGACAGTATCCCACGACCTGGCCCCTGACCTTGTTTTCGATTTTTTCGCTGACTTTGAGAATAACAGCGATAACAGCTGGCTCGTGGATACCAGTTTCGGTTCTTCTGTATACCAGGAAATAAACCCTCTTTTTTCCTATACAGTCTATGCGACCGAAGACAGCCTTATTCTCAGGCAAAGCCCCATCCTGGAATATGCCGAGGACACAGGAATTCTCATGATAGATATTACCCAGGGATGTGCTGACACAAACACAACATTCCGAAACCTGCTGTTGAAAGTTAACCTGGAGTAGACCTATCTGGTATTCTTGTTTACAAACACCATCAGGAATACATTGCCTGATTCTTCTGAACTGTTCGCTTGGTACCCTCTGATTAGTAATGCTGGTTAAACCTGAACAACTTGCCTCCCGGCTTCAGCCCAATCTTCCTTCCCTTGTCTGGATTAGTGGAGATGAAACACTCCTGGTCCAGGAAACCTGTGACATGGTACGCCAGGTCGCTCGTGAACAGGGTTTCACCGAGCGAGAAGTCTATGATGCCAATGCCCAGTTTGACTGGAATATATTGCTTGAATCCATCAACAGTCTGTCACTTTTCGCCGAACGCAAAATTATCGATTTACGACTACATTCCCCGAAACTGGATAACGATGCCAAAAAGGCACTGCAGGAATTTGTTTCCAATCCTGGCGAAGATAACTTCTTGATGGTAACCAGTGGAAAAATTGAAAAGCCCACCCTTTCCACGAAATGGTTCAAATCAATTGAATCAGGCGGAGTTGTCGTACAAGTGTGGCCAATTAATGCACAACAGCTGCCAAACTGGGTCGGTCAGCGAATGCAAAAAGCCGGGCTCAAGGCAGATCGTGGCGCTGTGGATATTATTTGCCAACGCGTGGAAGGCAATCTTCTTGCCGCTGCCCAGGAAATTGACAAACTGGCAATTCTTGCCGGTGATCGCGAACTGACCGCAGAGATAGTGGCCAGGGCAGTTGCTGATAATGCTCGCTTCAATGTGTTCGCACTGACGGATGCCAGTCTGGCAGGACATGCAGGCAAAGCATTGAACATACTTAATCATCTTCGCTCTGAAGGTGATGACCCACTGAAAATCCTGTTCTTTCTTACTCGTGAAATCCGCGCTTTACTGCGTATGCAGGAAAACATGAAGCGGGGACAAAACATCAATGGTGTTATGCAAGCTGAAAGAGTCTGGAATAACAGAACAGCAATCGTAGGTCATGCCTTGCGTCATCATTCCTCTCACAGCCTGGAAGAGCTGCTCGTCAAGGCTCGCAAGGTTGATCAGTCAGTGAAAGGAATCCTGCAACTGAAGCCATGGGATGAAATTACAGACATCGTACTTGGCCTTGCAGGCACTCCTGCTGTCGCAACTGCCTGAAATCAGGAAGGCAGTGCGGCCAGAATTCCTCCATCTGCAAGAAAACTGCTGCCTGTAGAGTAACTGGAGTCATCAGAACCAAGAAAAAGTGCCAGCCGGGCAATCTCTTCGGATGTGGCATAACGCTTCATTGGTACAGTTGAGGCGATCGCTGTTTGAAAATCATCGGGAGCATCCGGAACCACTGCCTTGTGTATCGCATCCATCATGGGCGTCTCAACATATCCCGGATGGATAGCATTCACCCGAATACCATGCTCAGCCAGTTCTAGGGCAGCACCTTTCATCATTCCCACGACTGCATGTTTGCTCGTGGTATACGCAGTGGTACCAGCTAATGCAGCCAATCCCTGGATCGAGGAAGTCAGAATAATACTGCCTGACTTTTGTGATTTCATTGCCGGAATGACTGAGCGCATTCCCAGCCAGGCTCCTTTTAAGTTGACGTCGAGGACCTCGTTGAAAACATCGACGGGATACTCTTCAAGAGGCGCATTGGCACCGGGAATCCCGGCATTCAGGACAGCAATATCAAGGCCGCTGAATGTTTCAAGGCAGGCCTTAACCGCCTGTTCGACTTCTGCCTGATCTGTCACATCTGCCTGTAAAGTGGCGACAGCGGATTCATCAAATTCTGACTGGAGAGCAGACAAGCGCGAGGCATCCACATCCACCAACATCACTTTCGCCCCTTCCGCTACGAATAACCGGGCAATTGCTTCACCAATACCACTGGCTGCGCCTGTAATAAGTGCGACTTTATTATTTAGTTTACTCATAGGAGCCCGTGTCGTTTAAAGAGCCTTCAGCGTTCCTAATAAAGAGCCTTCAGCGCCCCTATTAAAGAGCCTTCAGCGCCCCTATTAAAGAGCCTTCAGCGCCCCTATTAAAGAGCCTTCAGCGTTTCTAATAGAGAGTCTTCAGCGTTTCTAATAAAGAGCCTTCAGCGTTTCTAATAAAGAGCCTTCAGCGTTTCTAATAAAGAGCCTTCAGCGTTTCTAATAAAGAGCCTTCAGCGTTTCTAATAAAGAGCCTTCAGCG